>Ga0315297_10000073_pt1 | contig 47575 bp, 41 predicted proteins | sample YL17G15_0_MG_FD_203628 | JGI IMG/M metagenome (GOLD analysis project Ga0315297, IMG submission 203628) | Sediment microbial communities from Yellowstone Lake, YNP, Wyoming, USA - YL17G15_0 | ecosystem: Environmental > Aquatic > Freshwater > Lake > Sediment | place: USA: Wyoming | collected...
GAGCCCCTGCAGACGGGCATCAAGGCCATCGATACCATGATCCCCATCGGCCGCGGCCAGCGCGAGCTCATCATCGGCGACCGGCAGACGGGCAAGTCGGCCATTATCCTGGATGCCATCATCAACCAAAAGGACACGGGAGTCATTTGCATCTACGTGGCCATCGGCCAGAAGAACTCGACCGTTGCCCAGTTCATCAAAACCCTGGAGGACTCGGGGGCCATGGCCTACAGCATCGTCGTGGTCTCCTCGGCCAGCGACCCTTCGCCGCTCCAGTACCTGGCGCCCTACAGCGGTTGCGCCGTGGGCGAGTACTTCCGGGATAACGGCCGCCACGCCCTGATCGTCTACGACGACCTGTCCAAGCATGCCGCCGCCTACCGGGAGATCTCGCTTCTCCTCCGCCGGCCGCCGGGCCGGGAAGCGTATCCCGGCGACGTCTTCTACCTCCACTCCCGGCTTCTGGAACGCGCGGCCAAGCTCAACGATCAGTACGGCGGCGGGTCGCTCACCGCGCTGCCTATCATTGAAACCCAGGCCGGCGACGTTTCAGGCTACATCCCGACCAACGTCATCTCCATCACCGACGGCCAGATCTACCTCGAGGCCGAGCTGTTCAACGCCGGGGTCCGGCCGGCGATCAACGTCGGCATCTCGGTGTCCCGCGTGGGCGGCCACGCCCAGGTCAAGGCCATGAAGCAGGTGGCGGGCAAGCTGCGGGGCGACCTGCAGCAATACCGCGAGCTGCTGACCTTCGCCCAGTTCGGCACGGAGCTGGACAAGATCAGCCAGGCGCAGCTCGACCGGGGCAGCCGACTGACCGAGATCCTCAAACAGAATCAGTACCAGCCGCTGCCCGTGGAAAAACAGATTCTCATCATCTACGCCGGGAACCGAGGATTCCTGGACGAATTCCGGGTGGATGAGATTCAGTCCTATGAACACAAGCTCTATGGATATTTCGAGCGCGAGCAACCCGAGCTTCTCCGGCAGATCGCGGAGAAAAAAACCATCGACGCCGCCTTGGATGACGCCCTGGCCCAGGCCCTGAAGGAATTCAACCGGGCCTTCAAGGGGAACGAAGCCTAGGTCCGAGAACATCCATGCCCGCGCTTATCGACCTTCGGCGCCGCATCAAAAGCGTGCGCAACACCCAGCAGATCACCAGGGCCATGAAGACCGTCTCCACGGCCAAATTTAAGAAGTCCCAGCGCCGAGTCTTAGAGAGCCGTCCCTGGTGGCACATGTATCCGGAATTCATGGCCCGGCTGGCGGGCGGACTGGGCCCTCAATCTCATCCGCTGCTCGAACGCCGGGAGGAGAAAAAAATCCTGGGGGTGGTCCTGACGTCCGATAAGGGGTTGTGCGGGGCCTTCAACGCGAACCTCCTGGCCGCCGCTCATAATTTTTTTAGCGATCAAGCGCGAACCGCGGACGTGCGCTTGATCCTTATCGGCAAGAAGGCGGCCGGCTATTTCAAAAGCCAGCCGTTTCCCGTGGATTTTGCCCTGACGGACAAGGTGGACAAGCTCCCCCTATCCCGCCTGCGGGACTTGGCCGGCGACCTGATGCGGCGCTACGCCCATTATCGAACCGACGGCGTGTACGTTGTGTACAACGAGTTCAAATCCATCCTGGCCCCCCGGGTGACGATCCTGCGCCTCCTGCCCGTGCGGCCGCGGGACGGCACCCCGGCGGCGGATTCCTGGCCGCCCGACTGGGAGCCGGAGGCCGCTGTTCTTCTGAGGGCCCTGCTGCCGATGGTTATCGAGCACCAGGTCACCCACTGCTATTTCGAGTCCCAGGCCGCGGAGCAGGCTGCCCGGATGATGGCCATGGACAACGCCACTCACAATGCCGAGGACCTCATCGGCCGCCTGGTCCTCTTCTTAAACAAGGTCCGCCAGGCGTCCATCACCAAGGAGCTGTTGGAAATCATGACCGCGGTCGAAGCGCTCTCTCAATAGAATGCCGGAGACAACCATGACGACGAGCCAAAACGAAAATCGGATGGGCCGGGTGATTCAGGTCATCGGCCCGGTCGTGGACGTGGAATTCAAGGACAAGTCCTTGCCCAAGATCTACAACGCCATTCGCATCACCAGCGAGGGCTTCGACACTTCGGAGCCCATCAGCATCATCGTCGAGGCCGAGCAGCACCTGGGCGAGAACCGCGTCCGCTGCGTGTCCATGCACCCCACCGACGGTCTGTCCCGGGGGATGCCGGCCGAGGACCTGGACGGGCCCATCACCGTCCCGGTGGGCGAAGCCACCTTGGGCCGGGTGATGAACGTCATCGGCGACCCGGTGGATCACTTGGGCCCCATCGCCTCCAAGGTCCGCTATCCCATCCACCGCCCTTCGCCGCCCCTCGATCAGCAAAGCACCAAGCTGGAAATGTTCGAGACCGGCATCAAAGTCATCGACCTCATCCAGCCCTTCCTCAAGGGCGGCAAGATCGGGCTTTTCGGCGGGGCCGGCGTGGGCAAGACGGTCATCATCCAGGAGCTCATCCACAACGTGGCTCAGAAACACGGCGGCTATTCGGTCTTTGCCGGGGTGGGCGAGCGAACCCGCGAGGGCAACGACCTCTGGCTGGAGATGAAAGGCTCGGGCGTTATCAGCAAGACGTCCCTGGTCTACGGCCAGATGACCGAACCCCCGGGGGCGCGCCTCCGGGTGGGGTTGTCGGCTTTGTCCGTGGCCGAGTACTTCCGCGACGAGATGAACCAGGACCTCCTGCTTTTCATCGATAACATCTTCCGCTTCACCCAGGCCGGGTCCGAGGTTTCGGCCCTCCTGGGCCGCATGCCCTCGGCCGTCGGCTACCAGCCCAACCTGGCCTCGGAGCTGGGCGAGCTCGAGGAGCGGATCACCTCGACCAAAAATGGCTCGATCACCTCGGTCCAGGCCATTTACGTCCCGGCCGACGACTTCACCGACCCGGCGCCGGCCACGACTTTTTCCCACCTCGACGCTTCGACCACCCTCGACCGGGCCCTGACCCAGATGGGCATCTATCCGGCCGTGGACCCGCTGGCCTCCTTCTCTCGCATTCTCGACCCCCGGATCATCGGCGAGGAGCATTACCGCGTGGCCCGCAGGGTCAAGGAGATTTTGCAGCGCTACAAGGAGCTGCAGGACATCATCACCATCCTGGGCATCGAGGAGCTGTCGGAAGAGGACAAGCTGGTCGTGGCCCGGGCCCGCAAGATCCAGCGCTTCCTGTCCCAGCCGTTCCACGTGGCCGAGGAATTCACCGGCCGGCCCGGCACGTACGTGACCATTGAAGAAACGATCAAAGGCTTCGGCCAGATCATCGAAGGCCTGCACGACGACAAACCCGAACAAGCCTTCTACATGGCCGGCAATATCGAGGAAGTCACCCGCAGGGCCGAGGAGCTGAAATCCGCATGAGCCTTTTCCCGGCCGGACGCCTGGCCGTGACCGTCATCGGCCCGCGCGGTCTCGAGGTCGAGGCCGACGCCCTGGAGGTCTCGCTCCCGTCCCTGGACGGCCGGCTGGGCATCCTGCCCGGCCACCGGCCGATGATTTTGGCTTTGGGCCGCGGAACCCTGACCTACAAGGACGAGGCGCAGGAGGGCCGGCTCAACATTAGGGGCGGATACGCCGAAATCCGGCCGGACTCCGTCCTGGCCTTTGTCGAGCGCAGCGATGAAGAGGACGATCCTTCCCCCTCCTGAGGACGAAACCCTCGACTCCTTTTTCCACGGCCGGATCCGGGTCCGGCAGAAGAAGAGGGGCTTTCGTTTCTCGGTCGACGCGCCCCTGCTGGCCTCGGCCGTCGAAATCCGGCCGGGAGACGAGCTGTGCGAGCTCGGGACGGGCTGCGGAATCGTCTCCCTGCTCCTGAGCGTTAAACCCTTCGGCCACATCACCGCCCTGGAGATCCAGGAGACGCTGGCCGACCTGGCCGAGCGCAACGTCCGGCTCAACAACCTTCAGGATCGGGTCACGGTCATCCGGGCCGACCTCAGGGAATTCCGGCCGCGGCGGCGGTTCGATGTGGTTTTTTCCAACCCGCCCTATATCAAAAAACGGCAGGGCCCTCTGAGCCTGTCGCCGGAAAAATCTGTTGCGAAACACGAGATAAAATGCGATATAGTGGATGTTATGCGTGCCGCCGGAGAGCTTCTCCACAAGAAAGGACGGGCTTTTATTATCTTCCCCGTCAAGCGGCGCGCCGATTTTGAGCGGGCGACCGCCTCGGGCGGGCTGACCCTGGCGTCCCTCCGCTGTGTCCATCCCCGGCGGGAAGAGCCGGCCAACCTCTTCCTGGCCCGATGCGAGTTCCGGGCGGCGAGCCTCGAAACCCGGCCGCCCCTCATCCTGTTCGAAGCTGACGGGGAGTACACGGACGAAGCCCGCCGCATCTTCGCCGGACGGTTCGATGGTTAAAATCTTCCACAACTTGGGCGAACTCGTCCGCTACCGGGTGCTCATCCAGAACCTGGTCGGACGTGAACTCAAGGCCCGCTACCGGGGGACGGTGCTCGGGTTTCTGTGGTCGTTCGTCAACCCCTTGCTCCTCATGACCGTTTACACCCTTGTCTTCGGATTCATCATCAAGCCCCACGACCCCGCCTTCAACAATAACCCGATTATTTATGCCCTCTATTTGTTTTGCGGCGTCCTGCCCTGGACCTGGTTCTCGTCGTCGGCCATCGAGTCGGCCAACATTTTGATGATCCAGGGCAACCTGATCAAGAAAGTCCTGTTCCCGGCCGAAATCCTGCCCGTGGTCGTGGTCACCTCGAACTTCATCCACTTCCTGTACGGGCTGCCCATTCTCCTCGCGGCTAAAGTCGTCATCGTCCTGACCGTGCCGGGGGCGCCGGGGTTTTCCTGGGCCTTGCTCCAGCTTCCCCTGATCATGCTCGTCCAGTTCCTCTTTGGCCTGGGGTTCGGGTTCCTGCTGGCTTCGCTGACCGTCCATTTCCGCGACATCAAAGATATCCTGGGCAACCTGCTGACCTTCTGGTTTTTCGCCACGCCCATCGTTTATACCCTCAAGCTCGTCGAGGGCGCGCCGGCGATTCAGACGCTCCTCAACCTCAACCCCATGACCCACGTCATCAGCGGATACCATTCCTGCCTTTTCTACGGCGAGCTGGTTCACTGGAAACGGTTGTCGGTGACCCTGGCCGCGACCCTGCTGCTGTTCGCCGCCGGGATGTATGTTTTCGACAAGCTGCGCGATTCCTTCCCGGAGGAAGTCTGACCATGGCCGGCCCGTTGGCCATCGACGTCGCGCACGTCAGCCGGGTGTACCAGAAGTACTCGGCCAAGCACCGTTTCCAGACGTTCAAGAGCGCTTTGCTCAAGGGCGATTTGTTCCGCTCCCTCCGGTCCGACGAACTGGTCACGGCCCTGAACGACGTGAGCCTCCGAGTCGAAAAGGGCAAGACCTTCGGCCTCATCGGGGAGAACGGCTCGGGCAAGAGCACCCTGCTCAAAGTCGTGTCCGGCATCGCCAAGCCGACCAGCGGGACGGTCACGGTCAGGGGAAAGATCTCGGCCTTGATCGAGCTGGGCGCCGGCTTCCATCCGGAGATTTCGGGCCGGGAGAATGTTTTCATCAACGGCATCATGCTCGGGCTGTCCAAGAAGGAGATCAGCGACAAGTTCGACGAGATTGTCCGCTTCGCCGAGCTCGAGGATTTCATCGACGCGCCGGTCAAGACCTACTCCTCGGGCATGTACATGCGGCTGGGGTTCTCGGTGGCCATCAACGTCAACCCCGACGTCCTGCTCATCGACGAGATCCTGGCCGTGGGCGACGCCTCGTTCGTGCCCAAATGCCTGGACCGGATCGACGATTTCCGCCGGCGAAAAAAAACCATCCTGTTCGTCAGCCACGACTTGGCCACGGTGGAGAAAATATGCGACCGGGTCGCTTGGCTCAAGAACGGACGGGTTCAAGCCTTAGGCGAACCCAAGAGGGTCATCGACCGCTACCTCCAGGACATCGCCGACAAGAAGGAGGGCGAGTTCCGGAAGAAGCAGGAGGGAGTGGACATCGAGCACGTCACCGCCGAGGAAGGCCGCCGCGAGGCGCGCTGGGGAAAGCGCGGCGTGGAAATCACCCGGGTCACGCTCAAGGATGCGGCCGGCCGGCCGAAGCACGTGTTTTCTCCGGAGGAGGGCATGCGCATCGACCTGGAGGTCAATGCCCGGGAGCCGCAGAAGGATTTTGTCTTCGGCATCGGCGTCTTCAATTCCCAGGGCATTTCCTGCTACGGCACCAACACGGCCCTGGAGGCCTTCCGTCCGGTCCGCATCGACGGCCGGGCCAAGGTCGTGTGCCGGATCAAGCGCCTGAACTTGATCAACGGGACCTACTATCTCGACATCGCCGTGCACAAGGCGGACGGGACACCCTACGATTATCACCGGAACCTGTATACGTTCCTGGTCGCCTCCCGGCACAAGGATGTGGGGGTGGCCCGGCTGGACCACCGCTGGGGATTCTCATCGAGGATCCATATCAAGCCGCCCCAGAAGCGCTGAACAGACAACGCGCTTGGGCTTAAGATGATGACGAAAAATCAGCCGGCCGGGAAATCAAAAATCATTTCGCTGGACGGCCTGCTCAAAATTCGCCGGGAACTCAAGAGCCGGGGCCGGATCGTCGTGTTTACCAACGGCTGCTTCGACCTGCTCCACGCCGGCCATATCCGACTCTTCCGGAAGGCCAAGGCCCGGGGCGATGTGCTCATCGTGGCCGTGAATGACGACGCGTCGATCCGGCGTCTGAAAGGGCCGTCGCGGCCCGTCTTTCCCCTGGCCGAACGGCTGGAAGTGCTGTCGGCCCTGGGCGATATCGATTACGTGACCTGGTTCGGCCAGGACACGCCCCAAAAAATCATCGCCGCGCTTTTGCCCGACGTCCTGGTCAAAGGCGGAGACTGGACGCCCGACGCCGTCGTCGGCCGGGCCGAGGTCGAGGCCGCGGGCGGCAAGGTCGTGATCGTCCCCTATGTCAAGGGCAAGTCCACGACCAATATCATCGACAAGATCCGCGAGATCTCCGTGTAGGGCCGGGATCCTCCCCGGACTGACTTTTCAAGCCGTGCGCCCTCAGCTTCGGAGTCTTGTATCATCGAAACTAAAAAAGTATCATGATTAAGCAAGAGTCCGATGATCCGTTTGACCAATGTCTCGCGGCAATACGGCCGGGGGGAGGAGGCCACCCACGCCCTCCGCTCCGTGAGCCTGGATATCCCCGACGGGGCTTTCGTCAAAGTCGTCGGCACCTCGGGCTCGGGCAAGACGACTCTGCTCAATATTATCGGCGGCCTGGATACCGAATACTCCGGGACCGCGGAAGTGGCCGGCCGGGACCTGAGGGACATGGCCGACAGGGAGCTCAGCCGCTTCCGCAACCTGACGGTCGGCTTCGTCTTCCAGCATTTCCATTTGCTGGACCACCTCGACGCCCGGCAGAATGTCGCCCTGGCCGGGTTCTTCTCGGACGGGGATGTGCGCCAGGCCGATGAGCGCGCCGAGGAAGTCCTGGTCCGCGTCGGGCTTCGCGACAAGCTGCATCAGCTTCCCGGCCGGCTCTCGGGCGGCCAGAAGCAGCGGGTGGCCATCGCCCGGGCCCTGTTCAGCCGGCCGCGGCTCGTCCTGGCCGACGAACCTACGGGCAACCTGGATACCCGCACCGGCGGCCAGGTCATCGGCCTCTTCCAATCCCTCAGCCGGGAAGACGGCCTGACGGTCGTGGCCGTGACGCACGAGGACCAACTCTTCCGGCAGGCCGACCTCTCCGTCCGCCTCGAGGACGGCCGCATCGTGGAGGCCGGCCGGCGATGAAAACCAGCAACCTCCGCCGGCTTATCCTCCAAAACCTCGGCCGCAATAAAAAGAATTTTATTTTTTCCGGTATCGGCATCGTGGCCGGAATCTCCAGCTTTGTGTTCTTCGTCGCCCTGGGAAGCGGCATCAAGCGGGTCGTGGCCACCGAGATTTTTCCGCTGGACGCCAACCGGATCCAGGTCGTTCCCGCGGCGGCCCAATTCGACGCTTGGATCGGCGGCCGGACCATCGACGACGAAGCCCTGAGCCGCCTGGCCGCCCTGCCCGGGGTCGCGGCGGTCTATCCGCGGATGAAGCTGGCCGTTCCGGCCACCATGGCCCTGATCGGAAGCGAATTTCCCGTCGAGGATTTGACCAAGCTGGCCGAGTTGCCGGGCATGACGCCGTCCATGGTCGAAGCGGTCAGGAAACTGCAAATCTGGATGGAGATCATGGCCGACGGCATCGATCCCAGGCTGGTCAAGGGCGACGCCGCTTTCGGCGTTTTTGCCGACCCGCCGGCCGGGCGGCCCATCCCGGTGCTGCTCTCCAAGCGGCTGGTGGAGATCTACAACTCGAGCTTCGCCAAAACGCGGTCCCTGCCGCCCATCAGCGAACTTCTCATTCCGTATGTGCCCAGCCTGCCGCTGACCCTGAATGATTCCTACATCGACCGCGGCATCGCCGGTCCCAAGCTTTCGGAGCGAATCAAGATTGTCGGCACGAGCCATCAGGCCCTGCTGGGCGGAGTGACCATGCCCCTGGACACGGTCCGGAGGCTCAACCGCTTTTTCGGGGGAGAGGCGGCCGGCCGGACGTACGATATGGCCGTCCTGGAAATTTCCTCCTCGGATAAGCTCAGCGCGGTCCAGCCGGCCGTCCGCCGCCTGGGGTTCGATATCGACACCAGTCAGAAACGCATGGCCGAAAGCGTCGCTTTCGCCGTGACCCTGGTGACCCTCGGTTTCACCCTGCTCAGCTTGGCCATGGTGGCCGTGGCCGCGGTCAACATCGCCCATACGTTTTTTATGATCATCTACGAGCGCAAGCGCGAGATCGGGTTGATGCGGGCCCTGGGCGCATCGCGGCGCGACATCCGCTCCCTGATTCTCGGCGAAGCGGGATTGGTGGGAGCGACGGGCGGGGTGCTGGGCATCATTCTGGGTGTGGGCTTGTGCGTCCTGCTGAATGTCCTGGCCGGGCGGCTGCTTCCCGATTTTCCCTTCAAGCCCCGGCAATTTTTCGGCTATCCGGCCTGGCTGTTTGCGGGCGGGGTCGTCCTGGCCGTTGTCTTCTGCTTGGCCGGCGCTTTTTCCCCGGCCCGCCGCGCCGCAAAAATGGACCCGTCCGGAACCCTGTCCGGCCGATGAGGGGGACGGTCGCCGGTTCTTCGGGAGAGTCCCTCCGGGCTGTGTATTCCCGAGTTCAATAGAGAATAAAAGCCTCGCTTCTGTCCTTGATCAGGGCCTCGATTTCTTTAAGGAGCAAGTCCCGGCGGACAAGCACCTCCGTAATTTCCGAGCTGGTCAGATAATTTTCCACGGCGGCCCTTATCTTCTCATAGGTGAGCGCGCGCATTTTATCAACGAACCCCCGCGGCAGCCGGCTGATCCCGTGGCGGGAGGGGTCGTCGCCGCAGGCGTAGATGAGACGTCCGGCGTAGGGCGCCGTATCGCGGAAGGACTGGCTGTGATCGATCAGGATCATCCGCCAATCCTGGGTGCTGCGCAGGTTTTGGAGAGTCCGGTCGGCGTTGGCGATCAGGCTGTCGAAAGCCCTCTGCAAGGACTTGGCCTTGTCGTACAGCTCCTTCTTCTCGGGCGGGACGCTGATTTTATCCTTGAGGAGCTTCAGTTCGTTGTACGGCGAGTCGACCCAGAGTTGGAGCGAGCCCGCGTAGCCATGGTAGGAGCGTTCGATGGTGGGGGGCACCATGTTGAGCCCTAAAAGCTTGTCCAGACGGTAGGCCGCGATTTCGTGTTCCCATTTGTCCAAGAGGTCGGCGCCGGTCCCCGTCGGTCTCTTCCATACGGCGAAAGCCTCGACCTCGTCCCTTTTGAGCCGCAGCTTTTTGGGCCGGGTCACGCCTTCGCCGATGTCCTCGGCCCCGGCGACCTTGGCCCGGCTCAGGAATTTTTCCCAAAACGGCCTGCGGGAGATGTCCTCGTCCGTCAACTGGGCCAGGCCGGCGGACGCGGGGATGAGGATCAGAATTGCGGCCAGGAGCAGCAGGCCGTCGCTGAAAAACGTGTGGGAGTGGAAGTCGATGACCACGGTCCTCACCCTCCTTGTCCGGGCGTTAGCCGAAGATGTTTAAGAACAGCGTGATGATCACGGCGTTGGTGAAATCGATGAAAAAAGCGCCGACCATAGGCACGACCAAAAATGCGCGGCGGGCCCGGCCGTAGCGTTCGACGAGGGCGGTCATGCAGGCCATGGCGTTGGCCATGGTGCCCATCATGAACCCGATGAACCCGGTGCCCATAACCGCTGAATCATAGTCCCGGCCCATGAGCTGAAACATGGGCCAGAAGCAGACGGCGGAAACGAAAACGAGCTGGGCGGCCAGGATGACGAGGAGGGGCAGGAACAGGCCGGCCAGCTCCCAGAGCTTTAGGTTCATGAGGGCTATGACCAGGAACAGGGACAAGGCGACGTGGCCGATATCGTCCAGACTGCGCTGCGACAGGCCTATGAGCTTTGTCCAGTCGTCGAAATTGCGGATCAGGGCGGCCACCAGCATGGCTCCCAGATAAGCCGGCAGGGTGAAGCCCAGGGAGGCAAAACCCTGGCTGACCCAGGAGCCGGCCCACATCGCCACCAGAACGACGACCAGGCTTTTCAACAGGATGAAGGCTTCTCGGCCCTCGCCCGCGGGCGCCGCGACGGCCGGTTCAGGCAATTTCTCCTCGACGATATCCTCGGCCAGCGGCGCCTCATGGTGCTCGCGGCGTTCCCGGACCCGCCTCAGCTTGTGGCGCTCGATGAGCATGGTGCCCACCGGGCCTCCGACCAGGCCGCTCGTGACGATGCCGAACATGGCCGCCGCCACGGCGATCGAGGCCGCTCCCGAAACGCCGGCCTTTTCAAACAGCGGGGCAAAGGCCAGGCCGGTCGCCGGCCCTCCGGTCAGAGCCACCGAACCGGTCAGCACACCGAACAGGGGATGGAGCTTGAAGGCCGTGGCGATGCCCACGCCCAGGACGTTCTGCAGCACGGCGAACACCGTGGCCGCGCCGAAAAAGAGCAAAACCTGGGGCCCGCCGACCTTCAACAGGGAAAAGCTGGCGCCGAACCCGATCGTGGTGAAAAAAGCAATCAAGAACGGGTCGCGCAGGGTGATGTCGAATTGAAACAGGGTGACGCCCTGCGTCCGGGCCGCCAGGGTGACCAGGGCGATGAGCAGGCCGCCCACGACCGGGGGCGGGACATTGTAGCGCTTCAGGGGCCGGATGAGGCGGCACAGGCCGTAGCCGATGAACAGGACCACTCCGGCGAAGGCCACGGTGTGGATCAGGTTCAAGGTGAGCGTGGTCGTCTCCTGCAGAGAAGCGATACTATAGCATAGGCCCCGCGGGCGGTCAAAAAACAGCTTTGGGCGCCGGGGGGAAGGGGCGGGGCGAGCAAAAAAAAAGCTCGCCGCACCCGGGCTTTTGGCCGGGGGCAGCGAGCTTTTTCCCGTTGAGCAGTTTTACATCGTGCTCAGGATGCGCGTCGGCAGCCGCTCTTGCAGTGGCTGACCCGGGGAACCAAGTATTTCTTCATGGTCGGCTCCTTTCGCAGGTTTCTATATCCTAGGAATAATATAGGAAAAATATTATCCAAGGTCAATAGAAAATTAAAAGCATTTTCAATTCGAGAGTGTCGGCTCGGTAAAAAAGGGGAAAAGCTCGGGGAGACGCTTTGCTCCCCTCGTTCCCTCAATGCTTGGCGCGCAGCCGGGCGACAAACCAGGCCCACAGCTTCCGGTGAAATTCCAGGCTCGGGGGACGGGATTCCAGAAACGCCTTCCAGGCTTGAGGCGAAGACTCTTGGGGTGAAAGGCGATAGGGGAGAGACGAGTCCCAGAGCTTGTGGCTTTCGGGGTGGAACTGGACGGCCAGGACGCCGGGATAGCGCTCGTGACTGAGAGCCTCCACGACCTTGCCGTCGAGCGAAGAGGCTTCGACGAGGAGACCGCGGCCCAGCTTGGCCATAGCCTGGTGATGGGAGCTCAGGGCATAAGGACGGGCGCCGGGAGCGAGCCCCAGCTCGCGCCACAGCCGTCCGTTCCCGGCTCGGGAAATCGGCTGAAGCGTGTTGACCGCCAGGCCCAAGTTGGGATAGAGCTTGGCGTAGGGATTGTTGTGCCAGTTCTCGAGACCGAGGCCGAGGATGTCCTCGATGAACATCTGGCCGTACACTTCGGCCCAAATGTCCTGAATCAGAGTTCCCCCGGTGGCCACGTTCAGGCTCTGGGCGCCCAGGCAGATGGCCAAAATCGGATAATCCGGGCGGGAGTCGAGCAGGGGCTTGAAGCTGTTATCCTGGTATCCGCCCAAAAGCTGGAAGAGCGCTGCGAGCTCGAGAGAATGGCGCTCCGGGTCTTCGATGACGCTCAAGAGGCTGGTTTTTTTCCCGTAGAGCTCCGGAGGAATGTCCGGGCCGCCGGTGAACATCATGCCGTCCGAAAGGCGAAAGATCCGCTCGATTTCCGGGGTCAGCGCATGGGCCCGATACAGCTCGTTCGGTTTGATCGAAACCTGGACCTCGTGGAACTTGAACCAGTCCAACCGTTCGCCGAGGACATAAGCCCGGGCTTCCTTAAAATCTTCGGTTTGGTTTTTATGATAAACGCCGATAACCGTCAGGTCCTCCAGGGCGATCAATCGTGCCGCCCTGAGGGCCGCGACGTCTTTCACCCTGTTGACCGTCGGGTTAAAGACGACCAGCCGAACGTCCGCGTGCTCGAGATCGGCTGTGTCGAAGAATCGTTCCTGAGACCGGGCCGGCGGCGCGGCGTGGAGAATCAGGCTCGCGGCCAGCAGGATGAAGACCAACATCAAGATTTTTGTGTTCGTGGAACGCATCAAATCTCCTTCAATCCGAATAGCTCTTCAGCCGATCCTTCCGGACCCGAAGCCGAGGGCCGCCATCCATAATTATAAAGCCGGCCTGCGGCTTTATCAAATTGGGGAATTCCAGGCCGGGAAGGCCGGGCCTGCGGCCGAGTTGACTTTCCGCCGGGGCTCGGCTATAAGGCGAATTATGAAGAAAATAATGCCGCTCATCGTCCTGGTGGCAATAATGATCGCGCCGCCGGCTCAAACGACCGAGACGGCCGGCCTGCCCGATTTAGAGAATAAAGTCGCGGGCATAGTCCGGGACATCACTCCGTCCCTCATCCAAATCCGGCGGGACATCCACGCCCATCCCGAGCTTTCGACCCAAGAGGTCAGGACCGCGGCTGTGGCGGCCCGTTTTTTTAAGGACCTCGGGCTTGAGGTCAGAACGGGAATCGGCGGGACGGGCGTGCTGGCCGTCCTTCGCGGCGCGAAGCCCGGGCCCGTGGTCGGCATCCGGGCCGACATGGACGCCCTGCCCATCACCGAGGAGACCGGCCTGGAATTCGCTTCCAAGGAGAAAGGCGAGGTTGACGGCCGGGCCTGCGGGATCATGCACGCCTGCGGCCATGATATCCATACCGTGGTCATGCTCGGCACGGCCGCGGTCTTATCGCGCTTGAGGGCCGAGCTGGCCGGGACCGTCCTGTTCGTGGCCCAGCCGGCGGAGGAAGCGGGCGACGGCGCCCGGAGAATGATCGAGGCGGGCGTATTTCGCGACATCCGGCCCGAGGCGATGTTCGCCTTCCATGTTCACGACCTCGTCGGGGCGGGCGTCCTGACCTACACGCCGGGCTTTGCCGCGGCCAATTGCGACGGGTTTCGCCTAACGATCAAGTCCGAAGGCTGCCATGGTTCCGCGCCCGCGTTGTGCGTGGACCCCATCGTGGTCGGGGCCCAGGTTGTGCTCGGCCTTCAGGTCATGCTCGGCCGCGAGGTCGATATTTACCACAAGACGGTCATCACCGTGGGCTCGTTCCACGCCGGGTCGGCCTCCAACATCATTCCCCGGGAAGCCGTGCTGGACGCCACGATCCGGACTTACGGCGAGGACCAGCGGCGAGTGATCAAGGACAAAATCGAACGGGTCGTCGCCGGCCTGTGCCAAGCGGCCAAGGCCGCCTATGACCTGAATTATTATTTCGGGACCCTATCTCTGTATAACGACCCGGCCCTGATGAAGCGCATCCTTCCCACGGTCGAGCGCGTCCTGGGCGGAAAAGAATTTCTCAGGGAAGACCCGCCGGAGATGGGCGGAGAGGATTTCAGCTACTTCGCCAAGGAGATTCCATCGGTCATGCTCAACCTGGGTGTCCTGCCTAAGGACAAAGCCCAGAGCTATGTTCATTCACCCGCGTTCGAGGCTGACGAGGACAGCATTCCCGTGGGGGTCAAGGTCATGTCCTCCATCGTCATAGACTATTTATTTCGTCCTCTCGTCAGAAAATAAACCGAAGGGATGACACCCATGCCGAAGGCGCTCGGGTCCGGCCGTTTTCCTTGCCGGGTGCAATTCTATGCCGGTTCCCGGGCGGACGAGACGCCCCGCCGCGTTGTTTTCGCCGGACGCGACCTGGCCGTTGAAAAGGTCCTGGGACGCAAACGGATTCAGGACAAGGCCACGGGGAAGGTCGGCGAAGAATTCACCATCGTTCTCGAAGGCCAAACAGCCCGGCTGAGGCAAGCTCGCTCGGGCCGCTGGTCGCTTCTTTTACCCGGCCATCGATAAAATTATTAGGGCCGGGATGAATTCGGCCTCAGAACTTAAAAACGATTCCGCCCAAGGCCGTCCCGCCGCTGAAGTCGATTTTCGCGGCCCTTACGTTTTTGACATAGGCTGAGGGTGTGGGCTCGGTTGCCTCGACCATGATCGCCGGATAAAACTGAGGAAGCCACTTGGCCGGGCGACGCGATGTTCGGCGCCCGTCCGCGCCTCATGGACTCCGTTCTCATCCTGGCCGTATAATGAAATGCCCATGAGCTTGAATTTTCTGTTCGAGACGGCCGAGTTCAAGCGACTCGTCCAGGCCCTTCGCCTGGGACAAGAGGGGCTCAGTCTGTCCGGCGTTTCCGACCCGGCCAAGCCCTATCTTCTGGCCTGCATGGCCCAAAAAACGGCCCGGACGATTGTCGTCATCCGGCCGATTTCCGCCAGCCTGACGGATTTTGCCGATAAATGCCGCTTTTTCCTGGAACAGCTCGCCGGCCGCGGGGACGTGGCCGTGCTTCCCGCGCTGGCCGCCGACCCCTATGACGATATCCCCCCCTCGCTGGATGCCGTCGCTTCGCGGATGCGCTTTTTCTACGAACTTAGGACGCGAACGCCGCCCCTGGTTGTGACCAACCTGCCCGGTCTGCTCAAGCCCTTCCCCGGCCCGGAGAGCTTGGACGGCTTTTTCCTGAGGCTGGAGAAAGGACAGCCCTTTGAGCGCGACGTGCTGCTTCGTTTTTTGTCCGAGTACGGCTACGCCCGCGAGGAACTGGTGGCCTCCCACGGGGAGTACGCCGGCCGCGGAGGGATCGTCGATGTCTTCTCGCCCTGGGAAGCGTTGCCCTTCCGTGTCGAATTCAGCGGAGAGGACGTGGTTTCGATCCGGACCTTCGACCCCTCCTCCCAGCGTTCGGCCGAACGCCGCGACCGGGCCGTCCTGCCCTCGCTCCGCGAGTTCCCCGGGTCGCCTGATTTCATCCGGGCCTGTCTCGAGGGGGCGCGCCGCGCGGCGGGGGCCGCCCATGAAGACGTCTCGGCCAAGCAGGCGCTCCTGGAACGGGGAGAAGTCTACCCCGCCTTCCATTTCGAGTCTTTGATCCGGGCCGAACGATTCGCCCCCTTCGACCGTTTTTTGTCCGAAGCCCTGTTTGTCGTGGACGATTATGATGAAGTCGAGAGCGAATGGGGAGAGGCGCGGGCCGAGTTCGACCGGGAGTTCCAGGCCCTTCGGTCCGAGCGCAAGTACGGCTTGTCTCCGGAGGAGATCTTCCCCGGCGAGGGCTGGCGGAAAATCCAGGGCGAGGCCGTTCTGTTTCGGACGTTGGTTTCGCCCGGCGCCGGGAGCGTCTTCGCCTTTCCCTTTCAATCCGTGCCCCGCTTCGACAACAAAATTCCATTTTTCCTGCAGTACTTGAAGAAGGCGCAGCGGTCCGCCGACCGCTGCTTTATTTATCTCGGAAATGAGGGCCTGGCCCAGAAATTTTCCGTGCTGTTCGACCAGAACCGGATCGCCCATGTGCGCCTCTCCTCGGCTCTGGCCGCGCCCCCGGACGAGGCCATCGGCCTCCTGGTCGGCCCCCTGGAGCGGGGGTTCAGCTTCTCGGAGGAAAAAATCCATTTCTTCGGAGAGAAAGATATTCTCACCGAAGAACGGGTCGTCACCTCCCGCCTGGCGGCGGCCCGGCCCTTCCTGACCCATTTTCAGGATTTGAAGGCGGGCGACCATGTCCTTCACACCGATTACGGCATCGGTCTTTTTGCCGGCCTGTTGAAGATGGACGTGGACAACAAGGCCCGCGAGTTCATCGAGCTCCACTACCGGGACGAGGATCGGCTGTATGTCCCGGTCGAGGACTTGAACCTTGTCCAGAAATTCACGCCCGTCGGGCCGACGCTTCCCCCTCTGGATAAGCTCGGCACACAGTCCTGGGAGAAAACCAAAGACAAGGCTAAAAAGGCTGTGCAGAAACTGGCCAAGGAACTCCTGGAGCTCTACGCTCAGCGCAAGACCTTGTCCGGGTTCGGCTTCAGCCCCTCCGGGCCCTGGAAGACCGAGTTCGAGACGACCTTCGAGTACGAGGAAACCGAGGACCAGCTGCGGTCGTTTCGGGAAATCGAGAAGGACATGGAATCGCCTTTGCCCATGGACCGGCTGTTGTGCGGAGACGTGGGCTACGGCAAAACCGAAGTGGCCATGCGGGCCGCGTTCAAGGCGGTCATGGACGGCAAGCAGGTGGCCGTCCTCTGTCCGACCACGGTCCTGGCCAGCCAGCATCTCCAAACCTTCCGCCATCGGATGGCCCTCTTCCCGGTGCGGGTCGAAGCCCTGACCCGGCTGCAGCCCCAGGCGGAGCAGCGCCGGATCATCGTCGAACTCAAGAAGGGGGCGGTGGATATCATCCTCGGAACCCACCGTCTCCTGTCCCGGGACGTGGCCTTCCGCGACCTGGGCCTGCTCGTCGTGGATGAGGAGCAGCGCTTCGGAGTCAACCACAAGGAAAAGATCAAGCAGCTCAAGGCCGATATCGACGTCCTGACCCTTACGGCCACCCCCATCCCTCGCACGCTCAACCTCTCCCTGGCCGGGTTGCGCGACATCAGCTTGATCGAGACGCCGCCCCGAGACCGGCTGGCCGTGCACACTGTGGTCACGACCTACAGCCTGAAGCTCATCGCCGCGGCCGTGCGTCAAGAGCTGAAGCGCGGCGGCCAGGTCTATTATGTTCATAACCGGGTCGAGGACATCGACCATGCGGCGGCGGTCATCGCCCGGCAGGTTCCGGCCGCCCGGGTGGTGACCGTCCACGGCCAAATGTCCGGGCCCGCCCTGGAAAAGCGGATGCTGGATTTCATCGAGCAGACATACAATGTCCTGGTGTCAACCACCATCATCGAAAACGGGATCGACATCCCCCTGGTCAATACCCTGATCGTGGCCCGGGCCGACCTGTTCGGCCTGGCCCAGCTGTACCAGCTGCGGGGCCGGGTCGGCCGCTCCGCGCGGCAAGCGTACGCTTATCTCTTCGTCCCGCCCTTTTCCCAGCTGACCGGTCCGGCCCGGCTGCGGCTCAAAGCCCTCAAGGAATTCAGCGAGCTCGGCTCGGGGTTCCGGCTGGCGGCCAAGGACCTGGAAATCCGCGGGGCGGGCAACCTCCTGGGTTTTGAACAGCACGGCAACATGGCCGCGGTCGGGTTCGACTATTTCATGCATCTCCTGGACCAGGCCATCATGGAGATGAAGGGCCAGAGCGTGGAGGAGGTCAAATGCGAAATCAACCTCAAGGTCGACATCCGGATCCCGGAGGACTATGTGCCCCAGGTTAACCTCCGGCTCAACCTCTATAAGAGGATTTCGTCTCTGGACAATCCCGAGGAGGCCGGGGTCATCGAACAGGAGGTCCGGGACCGGTTTGGCCCTCCGCCTTCCGGCGTTCTGAAGTTGTTGCGCTATGGGGCGATCAAGCACCTGGCCCAAAAGCTGAGGGTCCGATCGCTCGACAGGGTCGGCTCCAAGCTGGTCGTGAAGCTTCATGCCTCGACGTCGGCCGACCTGTCCCGCCTGGCCGGGCTGCTGAGAAAGCGCGCGGGGTCCATCACGCCCCAAGGGGTTTTGACCATTCCCCTCAAGCCGGACGGGGAGGAGGCTATCCTGGGCGAAACGCTGGCCGTCTTGAAGGAGTTATAAGGATAGCCTATAATGAGTAACCTCATGACAAGCACTCGCTCGGCCGGAATCGCTCGGGTCAAGGTCGGCCTGACCCTGGCGGCCTGTCTGGTTATAGGCGCCGCCTGCGGCCACCGCAACAGCCCGGCAGGCAAGGCGTCCGAAGCGGGGCGGGTACCGCCGGACCCTCAGAAGAAGAGCGCCGTCATTTTGAGGGTCGGGTCTTCTTATTATTTCAACGCGGATTTCGACGCCTCCTTGAAAAGAATCATGGGCAGTTCTCTCGACCCGTTGACGCCCGAATCCCTCAGCCGCTTGTACGACCGTTTTGTCGACGACAAACTGCTCCTGGAAGCGGCCCGGAGGCAGGGGATCTACCTTACGGATGAAGAAAAAATCCGGTACCAGGCCAAGATCAAGGAAGAGCTGGACCCGAAGAAAAGCCGGGCCCTAACCCCCCAGGAGCTGGAAAGCCTGAACGATAAGCTTCTCATCGAGAAGTACTCTTATACCCTGGTCAAGGATATTTCGGTCTCGAGACAGGAAATCCATGACTATTACCTCGCGCACAAAAGTGATTTCCTCCAGCCCGAACGGTTCAAGGTCAGCCAGATTCTGCTCAAGACCGAGGAGCAAGCCATCGACGTCCTGGCCAGAGTCAAAGTCCTCCCGGAAGACGGTTTCCGAAGCGTAGCCCGGAAGGAATCTAAAGGGCCCGAGGCTGGCAAATCCGGGGAGATGGGCGTTTTCAGCCCGGGACAGCTTCCTTACGAGATCGAAAAAGTCATCTCGTCCTTGACGGAGGGAGAAACGAGCCAGATCGTTCAATCCTCCTACGGCTTTCACCTCTTCCGCCTGGACAAGCGCTTTGGACCTGAACTCGTGGCCGAGGACCAGGCGGCCTCTTCCATCCAGACCAAGCTCCTGGATGACAAGATCAGCCGGGCCGTGGCGGTTCACCTGAACGAACTGCGCAGCACGCTGGACTGGGCGGCTTCGACCCAGAACCTGGACTTCGCCTATCAAAGGAACACGCAATGAAACGCTCGCATGTTTATGTCTGTGCTCTCCTGCTCCTGGCCGCCTCCCTGGCCGCCCAGCAGGTCGTCGAAGAGATCGTGGCCGTGGTGAATAACGATGTGATCACCCTGTCTCAGTACAAGGCGCGCTATGAACAGGAGGTCAGGATTCTCCAGGCCCAATTCAAGGGAGAGGAATACGACAAACAGTTTGAGGCCGTGAGAAAAGGCCTCCTGGAACAGATGATCTCCGAGGCTCTCCTGCTGCAGATGGCCAAGGACAAGCAGATCGATGTCCGGGAGCAGCTCAAAATATCCATCGGCAACATCAAGAAAGCGAACAACATCGAGTCGGACGAGGATTTCAAGCTGGCCCTGGCCCGGGACGGTCTGGACTATGACGCCTGGGTCAAGGCCTATTCCGAGAACCTGATGCGCCAAGGGGTGATTTTCAGCGAAGTCGATCGACTGATCGTCATCGATGACGCCGAGACCATGGCTTACTATAAAGCCCACTTCGGCCAGTTCACGGACCCCCTGGAATTCAAGCTCCGGGCGATCGTTCTTCCTTCAGAGGACGCCGACGAGGCCGGACTGGAAGCCCGGCGGAAGGAAATCAGCGACAAGATGGCCGGGGGTGCCGACTTCAACGCCCTGGCCGGCGAATACAACCAGGGCGGCCTCAAGGATTCCCAGGGCAGCCTGGGATCGGTCAAGAAACCCGAGCTCGAGTCCACCCTGGCCCAGGTTGCGGACAAGCTCAAGCCCGGAGAAATCTCAGCCTGGTTCAAAGGCCGGAACGGCTGGTATCTGTTAAAGCTCGAGGAGCGCACGGAGAGCCGGATCAAGCCGTTCGACGAGGCCAAGAAGGACGCCGAAAACCGGCTCTATCAGGAAAAGAAGATCAAGGCTATCGACGTGTTTTTCAGCAACTTGAAAGTCAAGAACTATATCAAAATCGTTCGGCCCGACCCCCTGGGCAACTGAACCCGGAGTTCGGAACCGGCCTCTATTTTTTGGGCGCTGGATTCACTTCAACCTTTTCCTGGCCGGGTGTCTCCGGCTCCTTGAAATCGATATCTTTCGACATCATCCAAGTGCTCAGTAACACAGGTCCGGAGCCTTTGGTGTTGGCGAATATTTTCACTTCGACGACTTTGGAGTTCCACCAAGGATGATTTTTTATGAAGGTCAGGTTCCTCCCGTCGAACCCATAAGGACTGATGAAGGTAAAAATTTTGGTCTTCTCTGCCGGCCTGATCGGCTGGCTGTCGATGACTATCCGGAAATTTTCTCCAAGATTCTGAGGGTCGCCCTTGAAGGCGAAGACGGCGTTGATATCGATGAATTTCAGGGGCTTGGTCATGATATTCTTGACCCGAAGAGAAATCGTCGGAACGAGGATCAGCCGCGGGGGCCAGGGCGTATAGGCTTTGGCCACCCACTGGGTGGTCACATCCGTTATGTCCATCATGGCCTTCACTTCAGCGGCGGTGGGCGCCTTGAGACAGGCGACCGGACCCAACCCCCAGGCGGCCGCCAGGATCAAGGCCTTGAGGGGCAGTTTTCCTTTGTTTATCCTCATGGTGATCTCCTTGGCATAAAATATAATGAAAACCCGGGCTTAAAGCAATTCTCGGTCTCTGTTGACAAAAACGCCGAAGATGGATAAGTTATGGAACGTAGCCGATGGCATCTCTATCAGGAGGGAAGATTTGATGAAAAAGCTGCTCAGCTCGTTTCTTCTGGCCGCCGCCCTGGCCTTTGTCCTGGCCCTGCCGGTCCTGGCCGCCCAGCAAGTCTGGATCAGCGATATCTTGGCCAATCCCCAGCGCTTCTGGAACACGACCGTAACCGTGATTGGGCAAGTCCAGGCCGTTGCGGCCAACCCCGCCGGCACGACCCGAGGAACGTACACTCTTCTGGATGAAAGCTGTCCCAATCCCCTGACGATTCGGACCACGGATCTGCCGCCCGTCGGCCGGAACTATTCCGTAACGGGAACGATCGTCCAGGATCCGGCTCAGGCCAACGTCCCCCAGTTGAAAGAGTACGGCCGCGAAGCGCCCGGGATGTCGTCCATGATGAAGTACATTCTGATCGGAGCCGCGGTGGTTTTCTTCATCCTCATCATCATCCTGATCGTCGTCCTGACCAAGCCCAAGCAGAAATACGGCGTATCCGAGACCATCCGGCCGGTCAGCCCGCCGTCGGGGCCCGCGCTCGACCCGGGCCGCACGACCAAGCTGGCTCCCACGGCGGTCGCCCCGCCGCCTTCCGGGGACCGAACCCAGGTCTTTGCCAATTTGGGCGCGGATATACTCATCGACAAGGGGCCGGACAAAGGGAAGGAGTTCACCCTGCACAAACAAGTGACAACCCTGGGCCGGGCCGGGTCGAGGAAGAACGATATCGAGCTCAACGACGAGACGGTTTCCAAGGAACAGGCTTCGATCTATTTTGACGCGCAGAAGAAGGAGTTTTCCATCGCCAACGAAAGCGGGACCAATCCGACCAAGCTCAACGGCCAGGCCATCGCCGGACCGACACTCCTGGTCAACGACGCCCTGATTGAGATGGGCCGGAGCATCCTGCGATTCCGAAAGCAATAGGACGTTTTTTCAACGTCTGATCCTCACTCGCCCGTTCGTCGGAGGAGGATATTTTCAGTCCCGCCCGCCGCGGGGAGCTTCATGAGAGATTTTGAATATTTCGGACACACCGATATCGGCACTAAAAGAGAGTCGAACGAGGACAACTACCTCTGCCTGGACCTTCCTCTTCGGCCCGAGGTGTCCGGATCGCCGGCCGTAGTCCTGATGGTGGCCGACGGCATCGGCGGACAAGCCGGCGGCGCCGTGGCCAGCGGTCTGGCCACGGAGGCCTTGAAATCCTTCCTGGTCCGCCGGCTGAAGGAGCTGACCCATCCGCCCGATTGGCGCGCGCTCTTGGATGAATCATTCCATGAAGCCAATCAAAAAATTTTCGATAAAATCGCGGAAAACATAAACCTGACCGGCATGGGCACCACCCTGGTGGCGGCTGTGGTCTTAGGGGGCCGAGCGTTCGTGGCCAACGTCGGAGACAGCCGCGCTTACGCCATCCGGGAGGATGAGATCAGACAGATCACCGAGGACCATTCCTGGGTGGCCGAGCAAAGCCGGATCAGGGCCATGTCCGAGGTGGAGATCAACCGTTCGCCCTTCCGCCACATGATCACCCGCTCCCTGGGGTTTGGGCCCGAGATTCGGATGGATTTTTTTGAGGTGGACCTGGAGGACGGGGATTTTCTCCTCCTGTGCTCGGACGGCCTGTACAGCGCCGTCCCCGACGCGGAGATCCTGAAAATATTTAAGAAATATGACGACCCGGAGAAAATCTGCCGCAAGCTCCTCAAGTCGGCCAATCACTCCGGGGGCCGCGACAACATCACGGCCGTGGTGGCCAGGAACGGGCGCCCGCCCAAGAAAGCCAAACATCCGTTCTCGGCGACCATCAGGCTGGACACCAACCTGCCGGTCAAAGACGCCGATTCGAACCCGGACAGGAAAGGGAAATGAATAGGACGGCTCCGGACCGACGCCGGCCGAACGTGTTTGCGGCCGTCCTTCTGATGGCCCTGCCCCTGGGGTTGATCGCTCAAACCAAGAGCGTCACCCTGCAAAAAATCGACCTGTCCCTCCTGCCCAGGGTGCAGCTGTATTTGACCGTCACCGATGAAAAGGGCCGCTCCCTGCTGGGCTTGACCGAGCAGGAGATTCAGGTCGGCGTGGACGGCCGGGCCCAAAAGATCGCGTCCCTGAAATCCGCCTTGAGCGAGGGCCAGGCCTTGTCCGTGGTCCTAGTCATCGACCGGAGCGGAAGCATGACCAAGGCCATGTCCGAAGTCCGCCGGGCGGCCGTTGAATTCGTCCGAAGGCTGAGCCTCCAGGATGAGGCGGCCGTGATCAGCTTCGACGATGCGGTGTCGCTGGAAGCGGGTTTCACTCGGGATCGCGCCCCCATCGAGCAGGCCATCGCCGGGATTAAGCTCGGCCGGGATACAGCCCTCTATGACGCCGCCCAAGAGGGGTTGAACTTGCTCCGGACGGCGGGCCTTCAGCGGCAGGCCGTAGTGATTCTGAGCGACGGCAAGGACAACCGCAGCCGCCGAACCTTGGCCGAGGTACTCTCCGAGGCCAACAATAGCTCCGTTCCCCTGTTTACCATCGGCCTGGGGCCCGGCATCGATGAAGCCGGCCTGCGCGAGCTTGCCGGGAAGACGGGCGGGGGTTTTTTCAAAGCGGCCGCGGCCAAGGACCTCTGGCTGCTCTACCAGACGATCGCCGAACAGCTGACCAACCAATACCTTCTGTCCTTCGACCTCAAGGAGGGCCAGGACGAGAAGTGGCATTCCCTGGAAATCCTGTTGAGGGCGCCGGCCGGAGGCGGAGCCTCGACAGTCAAGTCGTTCATCGCTTCGCTGGGTCCGGGCGTCAGCCGCGGGACTCTCGAGCGCTTGGAAAAGACGGTGAAGAAAGCGGGCCTGATCCAAACGGCGCTTCTGGGCGGCGCGGCCGGCCTCCTGCCGGGCGCCCTGATTCTGCTGGTGATCGGCTTGGCCCGGAGGGGACAGCGGCTGCCGCTTGTGGCCGGCCTGGCTTTGCTCCTGTCCTTTATCCTCCTGGGAGCCGTCCTGGGAACGATCCTGTTTTCCGGGGGATAAAGGGAACTCCGGACATGTTGATTTTCTGCGCGGAAATGAGAAAATAAGGATATGAACACAGGGGATCGGCAGCATGACCGAGCCTAAGATCGGCAAGTACACGATCGTCGGCGAGATCGGCCGCGGCGCCATGGGCATCGTCTACAAGGCCATCGATCCCAACATCGGCCGGACTGTGGCGGTCAAGACAATCCGCTTCGATATCCTGGGCCAAGGGCCGGAACGCGAAATCGCCCAGAAGAGGTTCATGCGGGAGGCGCATTCCGCCGGCAACCTGTCCCACCCCAACATCGTCACCATCTATGACGTCGGCGAGGATCAGGGCATTTCCTATATCGCCATGGAGTATGTGGACGGCTCCAGCCTTGAGGATCTCATGCACGCCAGGCAAAAGTTCAGCCTGGAGGAGATCCTGAGCTTGATCGAGCAAGTGGCCGAAGGCCTGGAGGTCGCCCACAAGAAAGGCGTGGTCCATCGCGACATCAAGCCGGCCAATATCCTGATCGACTCCGAGAACCGTCCGCGCATCGTGGATTTCGGAATCGCCCGCATCTCCACCTCGACCATGACCCAGACCAACATGATCATGGGCACGCCATATTATATGTCGCCGGAGCAGATCTCGGGACGGAAAGTCGATAACCGGGCGGATATCTTTGCCCTGGGCGGAATCCTCTATGAGCTTCTCACCGGGCAGAAGGCGTTCCCCGGCGACAACCTGACCACGGTGATTTACAGGATCATCAACGAAGAGCCGATGCCCATCCGGACCGTCAAGAAAAACCTGCCCGAGGGCCTGGATTTTATCGTCAGTAAGGCGCTGGCCAAAGCTCCGGAAGAACGTTATCAAAACTGCCGGGAGCTCGTCCACGACCTGCGCCATTATACCCAGCTCAAGGCGCCGGCCCCGGCCTTCGCGCCGGCGGCCGAGGTCGCGGAAGCGCCGGCGGCGCGGCCCATCGTCCGCGAACCTCGGTCCATCGCCAAGCCCGAAGGGCGCCGCCGAAGCGTGGTCATCGTCCTGGCGGCGATGCTGGCCGTGACGGCCGTGGTGATCGGGTTGATTGTTCTTTTTCCCAAAGGAACGGAGAATCCCGGCGCCGTGTCCGGCCCTCCCAACACCGGGCCCGGCCCCGCAGCCCCGTCGAGCAGCAGCAGCACGCCGGACGGCCTGTACCAGCGCGGCCGGCAGCTCTGGGGCGAACAGAAGTATCCGGAGGCTTTGGCCGCCTTGGAGCAGGTCCCGGAATCAGCGCCTCAATATTTTGAGGCGCGGTTGTCCATGGCCTCCATTTGGGAAACTCAAGACCGGCTGGGCGCGGCGGCCGGCGAGTACCGGAAGCTTATCGACCTCAACCCCAAAGACGGACGGCCTGTCCTGCACCTGGCGGAACTCGACGAGCGCCGGGGCGACCGTGTCGCGGCCCTGGCCAACTACCGAAAGTTCGTGACGATTTCGCCGGACGGAGCCGAAGCCGAAGGCATCCGCTGGAAGATCAAGACTCTCGAATCGCAGGTGTCTCCGCCCGTTTCCACCGCCCCGACCACGGCTTCGGGTCAGGCCGGTCAGAGTCCGGCGCCCGGCGCGGCCAAGCCGGTTCAGGACAAGCCCCAGCCCCCGGCGGTTCAGCCGACGGTGGCGGCGAAGCCGGTGGACACAAAGCCGGCGGACAACAAGGGAGAGCGGGATGCGGACATCGCCCAATTGGTCGAAGTCGGCAAGAAATCGCTGGATAAAAAAAATTACGCCCAAGCCGTCCAGCAGTTGAAGTCCGTCCTGACCCTTGACCCCGGGAACAAGGAAGCCAAATACTACTTGACCGTGGCCGAGGCCAAGCTCTTGGATGAAACGAAGAAAGCCACCATCAAACAGGACCTGGAGCAGGCCCGAACCGCCCTGCGGTCCGAGGACTATGCCGAAGCCATTATTCAATCCCGGCGGGCCTTGGCCCTCGATTCCGAGCTCGGCGACGCGAAGAAAATCATCAACTCGGCCGTGGTCAAAGCCGCGCCGGCGGAAATGAAAGCCCTGCTGGACCAGTACGTGGCGGCGGTCAAGCGGGGCGAGCTAAGGAACTTCTATTCCCAGCAGTGCACGCCCGGGCTTTTCCAGCGCATCAAGAAAGAAGCGGAAATCATCTCCGCGGCCTACCAGAATATCCAGGCGAGCGCCGCGGGACTGGACGTCAGCCTCAAGGACACAAAATTCGACAACTACAAGTCCGAGGCGGCCTTCACTCAAGTCATGACCGGGGTTTCCCGGGAAAAGGGGACGCGTCAGATCCTGTTTGAAGGGAAGATGCGCTGGACTCTGATCAACCTCGGCAGCGGCTGGAGGATTTCCGAAATCACGGCCCTTGCCAAAAACAAGAAATAAATACAATAAGGAGGAATCTGATGATCGGAAGAAAAAACTGGGCGGCGACGGCGGCGGTCCTGTTTCTCGTGGTTTTGGCCTTGCCGGTTTTGGCTCAAACGAGCGCGGGCAAGATCAAGGTGAGCGTGGAGAACGCATCCATCCGGGACAAGCCGAGCCTGGACGCGGAAATCCTGGAGGAGAACATCCCCTTGGGGACGGTCTTCGCCATCGAGAAAAAAGCCGGGGATTGGTACGAAGTCAAATTCCAGTCGACGCTGGGGGTGATGATCACCGGTTACATCCACGAAATGTACGTCGAAGTGCTGCCGGCAGAACCCGCGGCCAAACCCGTCGAGCCCAAGGTCGAGCCGCCCAAAGTTGAGCCTCCCAAATCCACGACGCCCCCTCCGCCGGTTTCGCGCGTTCGCTTGCCGGGCGGCCCCAAATTCGAGATCGGGCTGGGTTTCGGGATGGGGTTCGGGTCGTTCATGCCCGGCAGTTCCTCGTTCGCCTATGAATGGGGGCCGGTTGTCCTTATCGACTATATCCAGGAAGAGGGCACCTTCGCCCACAAAATGAAGAATCCCATGGGGCTCGGCTTCTCCCTGGCCTACTATTTTTCCGGGGGATTCGGCTTGAAATTAAGGGTGGACATGAATTTCAAGCAGTCGCTCGAACCTTCTCAGAGCGATTACACGTTTCGCTTCAAATGGTTAGGTTCGTCGGTTGTCGGCACTCGAACGAGTTCCTGGCCCGTCACGGGCGACATGTCGGTGATGCCCATCAGCCTGGACGTCGTTTATAAATTCATGACCGAAGGAATGTTCCAGCCTTATGTCAACGCCGGGATCTCGCTGTTCACGGGGAAAATCAACGTTGATACTTACACGGGCTACGGCATAACCTGGTTCCCGCCCGGCTGGCAGTATATCGATTATGTCGCCATACCGATGCAGATCCGGGACGCGTCCCTGGGATCCATCGGCTTCAACGCCGGTTTCGGCGCGGACGTTTTCTTCACGCCGAGCATCGGCCTCTTTCTGGACGCCGCCTATTTTATGGGGAAATCCTTCGACCTGGAATGGACTCCCGTCGCTGGGGAGTATCCCACCGTCCTCCATTCCGGCTGGACCGCGACTATTCCTGCGTCAAACCTGGAAATCATCACCGATAACCTCGGCCCCCTGACGGTCAAGACCTCGTTCTTTAAGATCATGGTGGGGTTGAAAGTCGGGCTGTAAAGCGGAGGCGGGCTTATTTTTGCGCCAGCCGCGAGGCGAACACAAACGATACGTCGGAGTTTTTATAGAGCGGCAGGCAGTCCTTCAGGGCGCTGATGGTCGCCGGCCGGGGATGGCCGATGCCGATCGCCTGTCCGTTTCTCTTGGCCAACTGGACGAGCGCCAGGAAATTGGCCTTGATCTCCGCGCTGCTCAAGGCGTTCGCGTCGTCTCCCGGGTCGATAAACAGACTGCTCGTGCCCGAGGGGATGCCCATCGTCCGGGCCAGGTCGCAGGCCAGGGATTGGGTGCTGGTCCGGCTGTCGATGAAATACAGGCCTTTTTCTTTGAGGGACTCGAGAATCAAAGACAGCGGCCGCTTCTCCTGGGTCAGTTTCGAGCCCATGTGATTATTCACTCCCCGGATGTAGGGAATTTGCCCCAGGTCATCCTCGGCCGTCCGGCGGATGTCCTCGTCCTTCATGTCGGCCGTGATCATTCCCGGCGTGCTTTTCTCGGTGCGGTGGTTGCCCAGGGATTCCATGGGCAAATGCAGCATGACCTCCAGGCCGCACTCGTGGGCCAATTGAGCGGCCTCCGTTCCATGCAGGCTGTAGGGGAGGATGGAGACCGTGAGCGGCAGGCCGAGTCCGCACACCTCCCGGGCGGCATCCAGGCTGTTGCCCATATCGTCGATGATTAACGCCACGAATTTCGTCGGGATCGGACGAGGCCCGGGCGGAACCGGCGGCGGGGTTGGCTCTGCCGTCTTTCCCTTGGCCGGGAGGAAGCAGGAAAAGAGGAGGGCCAAGCGTTCTTTGCGCTGACCTTCGATCGTCCACAGATAGTACGCGCGATCTTTATCCCGTGACGCTTCCAGGGCAAGAATTTTAGCCCCGGATTCGATCAGCGCGTTTTCCAGATGGCCGGCCAGAAGCTGGTAGCGGGCCAGGGGCAGGTCGACCTTCAGATGAAAGACGCCCTCCCGGTCCGTAAACCCGGAGACCGCCCGCCTTTTGACCCCGTAGGCCGAGAGCTGCCGAGTGATGAGCTGGTAGAATTGGGTCATGTTGGGAGCGACGTGCTTTCCCAGGACGAGCGGGAAAACAAAGGATCGAACGCCCTTGAGCCAGCCGATGTAGTCCAATCCTATCAGGAACAGGACCAGCAGGACGGCGACCAGGATGAGGGTCCGCTTGGATCGGTCCGGTTTTGGCCGGAACCGGGACGTGCTGCGCTGGCCCATTTCGGCTATCGAGAGGAGAGCAGGTTGATGGTTTTTTTCAAATAACTGTTCGGGCTGTCGTCCCTGATGTCGATTTCCCCGTCGGGCTTGACGCCCTCTCCCCAAATTTTTTTCCCGGAGTTCAGGGCAAAAACCCCTGTTGTCAGGAGAAGGGCGCTGCCGTCCGGAAGCGATAGGAGTTGAGTCTTGGCCGCCAGCCCGGGAGTCTCCAGGCCGATGACCTTGGCCCTCCGGAAATCCTGGAGGACGCCGGCCACCAGCTCCGCCGCGCCCTGAGTGCCGAGGTTGGTCCAGACGGCCAGGGGGACGCTCTTCCATTTGGGCGTTTGCGGGCAGGACAGGATTTCGGACCCGCCCTGTCTCTTGAGGAATGAGCCGATGCGGTCGGCTTGGAGGAAGAGGTTGAGCAACCGCCGGGCCTCCTCCGCGTCGCCCTCCGAGCAATTTCTCAGGTCCAGGACGAGAGGTCCCGAGCGCGCCCGGAGTCGAGAATTGAGCGTGGCCCTCACTTCGACGGTGCAAGGCGCCGCGATCCTCCGGATGCGGAGAATTCCAGCTGTCCCCTTAGCCGCGGTAAAAGACACGGGCAGTCCGGCCGGCAGGGCGCGGCCCAGAGTCAGGTCCATGGTCCGGGCCTGGCGCAGCACCTTGATTTTGGCCGTTTCGTTGCCGCGGCTTTTTAGGGCCAGCTGGGTTTCAACCAGGCTCAGGCCGTATGTGGAGCGGCCGTTGATGGAGCTGATGGCATCGCCCGGTTTCAGCCCGGACTGGGCGGCGGGCGAATTGTCGACGAGGCCCACGACCTGGGGGAAGCCCCCAAAAGCCTTGAGGAGAACAACCCCCGAATCCTGATAGACCGTTTTTTGGCTATCCTGGTATTTCAGCGCGTCGGCCGGGGTTAGATAGGTCGAGAGGATGTCCAAGGAATCGACCAGCCCCCGGAAGGCGCCGTCCATGGTTTTAGCCGGGCTGGGCTCATCGACATAATCATGCTTGATCAGCTGGATCACCGTGCCCAAAAGCTGAAACCCCTGGTCGCCGGTCTCCCGGTCTGAGGCGCCGGGCAGGATGCGGCCGGACAGCAAAAAAAAGCAGGCTGCTGCCGCTAGAACAGCCGCCGCCAGCCAGGGCCATGATGTGCGTCGCATCGTCGTCAACAGGCCAAAATTTTATCACCTTCGCAGCAGCCATTGCAAGGGATTGAGCGGCTGGGCTTTGAACCGGATCTCCAGGTGCAGGCAGGTGCCCTTCAAGGAACCCGCGTCTCCCACCATGGCCAGGGGTTGCTCGTCCGTGACCCAGTCGCTCTTTTTTATTAAAAAGCTCGAACAGTGGCCGTAGAGCGAGTAATAGCCCAGGCCGTGGTCGAGGATGACCAAATTGCCGTAGCCCTGAAAGTAATCGGCATAGACCACTCGGCCGGCATGGACCGAGCGGACGATCGAATCCTTCGACTCGGGAGCGATTTCGATGCCGTTGTTCTTGGTGGCGGTGTTGAACTGGGGATGTTTTTCCAGTCCGAAGCGGGTGATGACCTTGCCGGCCATCGGCCAGGGGAGCTTGCCCTTTTTTTCATACAGCGGCACGAAGGGAACGGGCAGGGTGATCTCCTGCTTGGCCAGCTTGTCCATCAATTGCTGCAGCTGCTGGGCCCGCTCGTTCAGCTCGTTCAACGTCTGCTGGGTGAGGGCTTTGCTGTGCTGGATTTCGCCGATCCGCGCTTTGTTTCGGGCTTCTTCGGCCTCCAGCTCCTTCCTCTTGACCTGGACCGCGTCGATCAGCCCGGCCAGCTCCGCCTTTTTCAGCTTCAGGCTGCGCTCGGCCGCGGCGTGCTTGGCCAGGGTTGATTGGTAGCTGTGCAGCACGTCCTGCTGGTACTGGACCAGGAACGTCAGGCTCTTGCTTTCGGAGACGAAAGTGCGGATGTCCTCGGACTGGAAGAAAAACTGGAGAAAGCTAAAGCGGCCGTACTTGTACAGAGTGACCAGAGTGCTGGTCATGGCTTGTTTCTCCCGGTCCAGCTTGGCCTTCAGGGGCGGAACAGCTTTTTTCAGGGCGGCTTGCTCGCGGCCGGCTTTGGCCAGGTGGAGGCCGTAGAGGTCCAGCTCATTCTTGAGGATCGATTTATTGAGGGCGATGCGGTCCAGGCTGGAGAGCACCGTGGCTTCCTTTTTCTGCTCCGCCTCGAGCCTGGTTCTCAGCTCGAGAATCTGGTCCCGGACTTTAGTCAGCTGAACATCCAGGTCGACGCTGTCCTGGCCGCCGGCCGCCGGACCCCTTCCGCCCCCGAGCGGGCCGAGTACGAGCACAGCCAGGAGAATGGCTTTCTTCAGCCGGCCGCCGCGCGATCCTCGTGTGTGGTTCATGCCCAGGGATTTTTATTTCCGGGAGATATAGATCAAGCCTCCGATGAGCCCGATGACAAGGTTGACCGCCACGTCGGCCACAAGAGAGAAAGAGAAGGCCGCGGCGGCCGCAATCCCGTAGGACTTGAAGATTTCGACATAGGCCAATTCCCGCGGCCCCAGCCCGCCGAGCGATATCGGCACGGTTTGAATCAGGAGCACGATGGGAATGAATATGAAATAGTCCAGGAAGGGGATGGCCAGGTGGAAGGCTTTCCCCATGAGATAATAGTAAACGACGACGTTGACCTGGAGGATGATGGCCCACATCATGGCCGCCAGGAAAGGCCTTTTATGGTCTTTGTAGCTGATCAGGATCCGTCGAAAGGAGAGCATTTTTTGGAGGGCCTTGGCCGGAAGCCCCCGCGCCGGGAATTTTTCGAGCAGGCGGCCGGTCAGGGGCAGGAAGAAAACCGCGACAACGACCAGCCCGGAAACACCCACCAGCAATGAAACCCATATGACCGGAAGCTTCCGGGCGAATTCCAGCCGGAAGAGCGATGCCCCCAGGGCGAAGAGAAACAGGGCGAAGAGGCCCGTGCTCCGGTCCGCGACGACGATGGCCGAGGACTTGACCAGAGATTTGGATTGCCGGGAGCCGTCCCAGATGCGGACCGCGTCCCCCCCGAAGCGCGTGGGGAGAAAATTGTTGAAGAATTGCCCGACCAGATAAGACTGCAGGAGATAGCCCAGGGAATGACGGTCGCCCTGGATTCGGGCCAGGATTTGCCAGCGGTAGGCGCTGATCAAGTTGCCCGGGATGTGCAGACACAGGGCCAGGGCCAGCCACCCCGGGTCGACATTTTTCAGGGCGGTCCCGATATCCCGGAACGACGCCTTGGTGCTGAGGATGAACAGGATGAGGCCCGCGCTCAGGAGGAGCTTAAACAAGAACCACAGGAGCTTTTTCCTGCCGGGCATCAAACCTCCTTGGCCGTCCAGGCCGGAGAAACCGCGCGAAGCAGGGCTATTGTGCCATAAACACGGGCTCTTTCCAAGCGCGCGGCTTTGCCGTGTAGTGACGGACGATAAGCGCGCTTGAACTTTACCGCCCCAAAGCTCCGCCGGCCTGGATTTCTTGATAAGCCGTGTTTTTTGATTTATAATAATCTTTTATAAATCCGCCCGATTCGGGCACAAAGGAGCTTTTCATGAAGAAGTTTTTTACGGTTGTTTTTATCCTCCTGGCCGTAGCTGCCCTCGCCAGCGCAGACTACTACATCAAGTCCAAATATCACTCGGACGCCGTCTCCATAGCCGGCACGAATCAGCCGGCTAAGGAAGAGATCCACGAGCAGTGGATCGGCGGCGACAAGTTCGCCAACATCACCCCCGATATGACCATCGTCATGGACGTGGGCAAGTCCAAGGCTTGGATGATCAATCACAAGAACAAGGACTATGTTGAAACCGACCTGCCCCTGGACATGGCCAAATTGCTCCCCCCCGAAATGGCGAGCATGATGTCTATGATGAAGGCCACGGTTGCGGTTGAACCCACGGGTGCCAAAAAGACCATCGGTCAATGGGCCTGTTCCGGGTACAACGTGTCCATCAGCATGATGATGATGCCCATGAAGTTTTCGGTGTGGGCCACCGAAACCGTTCCGTTCGATTTGAACGTGTACATGAACAAGTTTTATGCCAACTTCCTGAAGGGAACTCTCCGCCTGGACGACACCTCGGTCGCGGAGATGAAGAAGGTCAAGGGATTGTGGATCGCATCGGAAATGAACATGGAAGTCATGGGCAGCAAGATCGCCACCGCCACCCAGGTTGTAGAAATTTCGCAAAAGCCAGCCGGCCCCGGGGTTTATTCTGTCCCCGCCGGCTACACCCAATCCAAGTTCCTGTCGGTGAGATAAACCGGATTTCGTATCTCCGACAATCATCCGGGGAGCCGCCCTCGCGGGGGCGGCTCCCCTTTTTTTTAAAATGAACGGGGCCCCACCTGCAGCAAAGGCGTCAACCTCTGCCACCCCCCTGATTCTTTAGGGGGGCCGGGAGGGTTAAGAAATATGATCATAACGAGGACGCCTTTGGGAATATGAATCTTGCAGCAAAGGCGTCAACCTCTGCCAGCCCCCTGATTCTTTAGGGGGGCCGGGAGGGTTAAGAAATATGATCATAACGAGGACGCCTTTGGGAATATGAATCTTGCAGCAAAGGCGTCGATCTCTGCCATGCCACACTTTTTTCGCAATGGATCGGGAAAAGGCTTCGTATCAATAGCGAGCAGCTACCTCCTCACCTTATTATTGGTGAATCGGGCGAAAGACGTAGTGACCATGAGGAGATTTAGCCTGGACATGAGGAAAAGAAAAAATGAACGGGGCCCCGCTGGCGGGCTTCCCCCGTCAGTCCTCGCAAAATGCGCTCCGGGCTGGCGGGGGGCCCCCTGCCCTTGCCCCCCATTCATTTTTTCGTTTCCTCATGGTCGCTGAGGCCTTGGCCCGATGCATTCTGAGTCGACCGGTGATTTCGATGGGCTGGTTTACCAAGGAAATTGCGCGAGATACGCAGGCGCCGAGAAGGACGGAGTGCGGAAAGGCGCCCGCCTTCCTTGACTCGGGTTTTCATCTGAAATAATATCTGTTCCCACAATGGAAACCATCGGACGGCTGAACGCCCTGCTCGAAGTGTTGAAAAGCTCGCCGCTCCGCGTGAACAAGGTGTTCGTCGACCGGGACAAGCGCTTCGGCAAAATCCATGAGGTTGTGCTCGAGGTCCGGCGGCAAAAGATTCCCCTGGTCTTTGTCCCCCGCGACAAGCTGGCCGAGCTCGACCGGAACCACCAGGGCGCCGTGGCCCTTCTTTCGGCTAAGGAGTTTTCCTCCCTGGAAGAGATCTTGTCCTCGGCTCCGAACCCGGTCCTCGTTCTGCTGGACGAGGTGGAGGACCCCCAAAACCTGGGAGCCATCATGCGCAGCGCCGAGGCGGCCGGCGCGGACGGCGTCCTCCTGCCGGAACGGCGGTCGGCCACCCTGACCGATTCCGTGCTGTCGGTTTCAGCCGGGGCCAGCGAACACCTGAGGGTGGCCCGGGTCAAGAACCTGGCCCAGACCATGGACCGCCTTAAGGAATCGGGGTTCTGGCTGGTGGGGGCTGAGAAAGACGGCCAGGGCTTGTTCTATGAATTCGATTACACGACGGCCGTCGGCCTGGTCTTCGGCTCGGAGGGCAAGGGCTTGAGGCCGCTCATCCGCCAGAAATGCGACCGGGTGCTGTCCATCCCCCAGAGAGGGCGGGTGAACTCCCTGAACGTCGCTTCAGCCGCGTCCGTGTTTCTGTTCGAGGTCGTCCGCCAAAGACTGGCCCGGGAACTTCAGAAGAAAGAAAGTGAGGGACGATGAGGAAGGCTAAGCTTCCGGTCCTGGGGCTGTGCTGCCTATTGATTCTCGGACATCCGGCCGCCGGCCTGAGCTCCGGTGATGTTTTGGATTCCGGAACCCTCTCGATCTATTTCAAGGACGAAAAGGTCGGATACGAGGACTATTCCTGGAGCGAGGAGGCCGACGGGTATGAGCTCAGGGTTTTAGGCCGGATGACCAAGCCGTTCCGCCTGGACATAGAGTCCATGACCCTGCGCCTGAGCAAAGACCTCATTCCTCGCGAGTACCATTTCCAAGGGGCGTTGAACGGCATGAGCCAGGAAATCACGAGCCGAATCCGGGAAGGCTGGGTTCAAAATACGATTCGAGTGGCCGGCCAGGAGAACGTCCTGGAGGTCCAGGTCCGCCGCGATACGCTCGTCCTGCCCAACCCGCTTTTTTCGCCCTATGTCGTGTTGGCCAAGAAATACGGCTGCGGGCTCAAGGACAAGGCCGAAGTCTCGGTCTACATGATTCCCCAGGTCGAAATCACGGGAACCCTGCAGAGCGCGGCCGACAACCCCTGCGCCTTGACCCTGGACCTGGCCGGCGGCCAGGTCCTGTTGGTGGTCGATGCCGAGCACAGGCTTACTTCCTTATCCATACCGGGCCAAAGCCTCAGGGTGACGTTCCAGCACGCCCGGGACTAGGCTTTTTCAGGCGCCGCGCCGCACGCTTCCGCGGCTCGAATACCCGGCGCGGCGGGCCGTCGCGATCGCATCCCGTTCTCCTCCGCATTCTTCTCCTTGACAACATTTCGCTCGGGCTTATAGAATAAACGCAGAAAATTCAACATCGGGCCGCTATGGATACCATGAAAAAACACGTAGACTTCTATTCTTTGGAAAAGAACATCGTGGCTCTGAAGCAACAGATCGATGATCTCAACATAGGCGAAGACCCTGAAAAAAAAGGAAAGATCGCCAAGCTCAGACATGACATCGAGGGCGAGTGGGTCGAGATCAGCAAGGGACTGACCCCGCAGCAGATCGTCCAGATCGCCCGCCATTCCAAGCGGCCCTACACCCTGGACTACATCGAATACCTGACGACCGACTTCATGGAACTCCACGGGGACCGGCGCTTCGGCGACGACCCGGCCATGGTCTGCGGCTTCGCCTTTTACAAGGAGAGGAGCGTCTGTATCGTCGGCCACCAGAAGGGCCGCTCCACCAAGGAGCGCATATTCCGCAATTTCGGCCAGCCTAATCCCGAGGGCTACCGCAAGGCCCTGCGCATCATGCGCCTGGCTGAGAAATTCGGCTGCCCCATCGTCACCCTGATCGACACCCAGGGCGCCGCTCCGGGGGTCGGGGCCGAGGAGCGCGGCCAGGCCGAGGCGATCGCTTACAACCTTCGGGAAATCTCCCTGATCCGGGTGCCCATCGTCTGCGTGGTCATCGGCGAGGGCGGAAGCGGCGGGGCCCTGGCCGTGGGCGTTGGGGACCAGGTGATGATGCTGGAGAACTCCTTCTATTCGGTCATCTCGCCCGAAGGCTGCGCCGCCATCCTATGGAAGGACCAGTCGGCCGTGGGCCTGGCCGCCGAAAATCTCAAAATCCGGGCCGGCGACCTTCTGGACATGGGCCTCATCGACAAGATCATTCCCGAGCCGCCGGGCGCCGCCCACATCGACCCCGAGCAGACGTTCAAAAACGTGGATAAGTTCTTAAGCCAGGCCCTGAAAAAGCTCGAGTCCAAACCGACTGAAGAACTCCTGGCCGAGCGCTACCAGAAAATCCGGAAGATGGGAGTCTATACCGAGAAGTGAGCGACGGAACGCGGGAGCCCCGGCAAGTCTCGGCCATCAAGGGAGCCAAGGATATCCTTCCCGGCGAAGCCAGGGTCTGGCAGCGCGTCGAAGCCCTGGCCCGGTCCCACTTCGAGCTCTACGGCTTCCGGGAAATCCGCACTCCCGTGTTTGAGGCCACCGAGCTGTTTCAAAAGGGAACGGGCGAGACTTCGGACATCGTCATCAAGGAAATGTACACCTTCACCGATAAGGGCGGACGGTCCCTGACCCTCAGGCCCGAGTACACGCCCTCGGTGGCCCGGGCCGTCATCGAGCACCGGCTTTACCTTCAGCCCGAGCCGCTGCGGTTCTATTTCATGGGCCCGATGTTTCGCTATGACAAGCCCCAGAAGGGCCGCTACCGCCAGTTCCATCAGGCGGATGTCGAAGTCTTCGGGGAGAACGACCCGGCCGTGGACGCCGAGCTCGTGGAGTTGGCCGATTCTCTGCTGGCCCGGCTGCGGGTCAAGGGCATCCTGATCCTGGTCAACTCGGTCGGCTGTTCGAAGTGCCGGCCGGGCTATATCCGCGAGCTCCGCCGGTCGGCCGAAACGTCGCGGGACAAGCTCTGTCCAGACTGCCGGAGAAAAATCGATACCAATCCCTTGCGGATCTTCGACTGCAAGGTCGAATCCTGCCTGCTCATCGCCGAGGCTTTTCCCAAGATCACGGATTATCTGTGCCCCGAGTGCGCCGAGCATTTCGGACGGTTTCGCGGCTACCTGGATGATTACGGAATCCGGTATCGGGTCGAGCCCAAGCTCGTCCGGGGCATCGATTATTACACCAAAACGACGTTTGAATTCGTCATGACCCACGCCAGCCAGCAAAACGCCGTCCTGGGCGGCGGCCGGTACGACAACCTGGTCCAGCAGTTCGGCGGCCCAGACCTCGGCGCCATCGGGTTCGCCCTGGGCTTGGAGAGGCTTCTGTCGGTCGCCGGCCTGGACGAGGTCCAGGAGAAATTTCTCTATATGGCCTTCCTGGGCGATGAACCCAAGAGAAAGGCCATGGCCCTGGCCCGCTTCTTCAGGAACCACGGAGTCGAGTGCCTGCTGGAGTTCAAGGACAAAGGGCTGAAAGCCCAGATGGGCCGCGCGGCCAAGGTCGGCGCGTCCTGGGTCCTGATCGTCGGCGAGGATGAAATCCGCAAGGGTCGCTACAGCCTCAAAGACATGGCCAGCGGCGAGCAAGGCGAGGGGACTGAGGAGGAGCTTCTTAGCCGAATTATGGCCGGGAGCCGAGGTCATTCATGAAAGACACCGCGCCATCAACCACCGGAGTGGGCAAAAGAACGCACTACTGCGGCGCGCTGCGCAAGGAACACATCGGGTCGGAAGTCGTCCTGGCCGGCTGGGTGCAGCGCCAGCGCGACATGGGGAATTTGGTTTTTGTGGACCTCAGGGACCGGGAAGGTCTTGTTCAAATCGTGTTTCCCCCCGACCGGTCCGAGCTCCAGGCCGAAGCCAAGAAGCTCCGCATGGAATACGTCGTGGGCGTTCGGGGCGTCGTCCGCGGCCGGGAGCCCAAGTCCGTCAACCCTCAAATGGCGACCGGCGAGGTCGAGGTCGAGGCCGCGGGCTTGCAGGTTTACAATGTTTCCAGGGTTCCGCCCTTTATCGTGGCCGATCCCGTGCAGGCCTCGGAAGAGCTCCGCTTGAAGCATCGCTTTCTCGACCTGAGACGCCCGTCCATGCAGCGCAACATCCGACTTCGCCACGAGGCGGCGCTCCGGGTCCGGAACTATCTGAGCCGGCTGGGTTTTCTCGAGATCGAGACGCCCTTCCTGACCAAGTCGACACCCGAGGGCGCCCGCGATTTTCTCGTGCCGAGCCGGTTCTACAAGGGCCGGTTTTTCGCCCTGCCGCAGTCGCCCCAGCTTCTTAAGCAGACTCTTATGATCGCCGGGTTCGACCGCTATTTCCAGATCGTGCGCTGCTTCCGCGACGAGGCGGTCCGGGCCGAGCGCCAGCTGGAGTTCACCCAGATCGACATCGAGATGAGCTTTGTCGACCGCCAGGACGTGTTCGGGGTCGTGGAGGGGCTGCTCACCGACCTGTTCGAGGTCATCGGCGTCAAAGCCGGCGCGCCCTTTCCGCGGCTGGCCTATAAGGACTGCATGGAACGCTACGGATCGGACAAGCCGGACCTGCGCATTCCTTTCGAAATCCAGGACTTGACCGGGCCCGGGGCCGAGACGGGCTCGGAGGTCATCAAGAAATCCCTGGCCGGCGGCGGGGTGCTGAAAGCGCTGGTCGTTCCCGGGGCGTCGGGACTTTCTCGAAGCCGGCTAGATAAGCTCGACCAGAAGGCCAAGAGCCTGGGCCTTCCCGGCTTGATTTGGATGAAAAAAGCCGAAGGCCTCAAATCTTCCTTGAAAATGAGCGAAGCCGACGCCCGGCTCCTGTGGGACAGCCTCAAAGCAGGGGACAGCGACCTGGTCCTGATGGCCGCCGCGGCCCGCGAGGCCGTGGGGAAGGCGCTCGGAGAAATCCGGCTGGAGGTCGCGCCCGCCGCGGCCGAAAAGTCATATAAATTTCTGTGGGTGACGGATTTCCCCATGTTCGAATGGAGCGAGGAGGAAGGCCGGATCGTGGCCGTGCACCATCCCTTCACCTCGCCCCAGGATGAGGACCTGGAATGGCTCGAAACCGAACCGCTTCGGGTCAGGGCCAAGGCCTACGACATCGTGCTGAACGGCCTGGAGGTCGGGGGCGGTTCGATCCGCATCCACGACGCGGGTCTGCAGAAGCGCATTTTCCAGGCTTTGGGCCTGGCCCCGGCCGAAACCGAAGAGAAATTCGGGTTTTTTCTTGAGACCCTGCCTTACGGCACGCCTCCGCACGGAGGCATCGCCTTCGGGTTCGACCGCCTGGTCATGATCCTGGCCGGGGAGACCTCCATCCGGGAGGTCATTCCCTTTCCGAAAACGACGAGCGGCCTGGACCTCTTCAGCGGGTCGCCGTCGCCCGTCTCCGAGCGCCAAATCGACGAGCTCGGGATCAAGATCAAAGATTGAACGGGCCCGGTCCGAGCCTACAGGAAAGTTGACATCCGGACGGCCGGGCGGTATTCTGACCTTAGCAACCCTGGAGAGATCACGTTTTGCACGCGCTCAAAGGGAAAACGGATGAGGGAGGAATAGGCCATGAAAAAGCTGAGGATTGTCGTTTGTCTCGGATTGTGCCTTGGAATCGGTTTGTTGTGGTGCCCGCCGGCCGGAGCCGCGGGCCGGATCAAGTTCTATCTCGGGGGCGAGGGAGTCTACTCCTTCACCAGCCTGACGTCCGGAGGCTACAACGCCGCGGGAGATTTCAACAACACTGGAACGGATAATAACAACGTCTTCAGAGGGGGAGCTCATCTCGGCCTGGAGTTCTCCGGATTCCTTCGGATGGATTTCGGGTTCCACCATCGGGGACAGCTCCACTACACGACCGACAGCTTTGTTGATGTTTTTGATCACTACTATTATGAGACGGACTTCGACGCCTACTTGCTGATGTTTTCCTTATACGTCAGCCCGTTTCCGGATTATGCCTTCTCTCCTTACTTGGGGGCGGGGATCGGCGGGGCGATGACCAAGATGGCGACCGACGACACCGTCGTGGGCGGAGACGTCGACAAGACGAACCTGGCCTGGCAGCTCGAGGCCGGGCTTCAGGTCAATCTGGCGGACAATTTCGTCGTGCATATCGGCTACCGGTACCTGAACATGGGCAGCGCCAATCTCCGGTTGTTTGATGAATGGGCCTTCGACTCCGGCAACTTCACGGGCGACGTCAAAGCCCATGAGGTCGTGATGGGAATGCGCCTCGAATTTTAAGCGGTTAACGGGATCTGGCCGGTTTCCGAGCGCCAAATCGACGAGCTCGGCCTGAAAATCAAAGATTAATTCGGTGACACACAACTAATATACCTTTTTTCCATAGTTTTAAATCGGTTAATTAGTTATGTGTCACCAATTTAATTCTTGGTAAGATGACGGCCGGGCTGACCTTCCCTTGACTCTGGCTCCGGGAGAAAGTTGTTTGGTTTATCCGAACTGCCAAACCCCATCCGAGGAAGGATGCTATGTCTGCGAAATTGATTTGGTCCATGAATTGATTTCATGGTTCAGGGATAAAGGATCAACTCCCCTGCGCCTCGATATCGTCGTCAGGAATGAAGAGAGCCGCGATATCGGGGCGGCCGATGCGCAAAAATCAAATGACAACGGCCTCAGGGAGATAAAAAAAATAAGGAAATTAAAATTGATCAGTATTTATCCACTTATCGCCGGATGGATCCCTTTCCGATGAATGGAATTCCCAGAGAAAAAATCATAGATTATTTTCTGGACCGCCAATGCGAAATAATCCAAATCGAGGAAGACGCGCATAGCGGCAAGGAATGGATAGGCTTTCGCTATTTTATCCGCAGCTTGGGGGCGGCCCACAATATTCGTTGATAATAAAATAAGGCTCATCAGACATTCTTGTGGGTAAAAACGAGAGCTTTTAAGGTACCCAGCGCCGGATTGAATCTTGGTTCGGTAATCGGCCGCGGGGCCAATTAAAGCATAATCAATAAGATGCAAGACACTCTGTTCCAACTCGCCGCTGAGAATCTTCATCTACGAGCTCTATATATGCTCTCTGAGAGGGATATTCAACCGGGTTTACCCATTAAAAACCCGGAAGAGCCTAAAATAATTATCCTAGATTTTTGTGCTTTTTAGCGGCTTAAAACCACTTTTTCATACTCCAAAATGCGCTTCTTAGGAATTTTATTGCTATGGGCTTGGCAGCATATTTTTTAGCTGTCTAAGAAATACGCTATAGGGTTTCTCAGCTGCTATGAATCATTAACCTGAATTCATGCAGGTCTAGGAGCACCTCTCCTAAGATAATTCACTGAAAATTGATTCTTTCTTAATCAAATCTTAACAGTCAAAGCTTATATTGACGCCTGGTCCCAAGGGCCCGACCAGAAATTTTAAAATCCCATGAGGAGACATGAATGAGGAATCGTAAGAAAATGACAGGAGCGGCGCTTTTCGTGCCGGCTCTGATAATGCTGGCCAGTGCCGCCGGCGCCCAGCAGAAGCTCAGCACGACCGTTTATTTCGACTACGCCTTCAACCTGAACAACAACGGCTACGTAACCGGCACGGACGCGGCCAAGGCGCTGAACAGCCAGTTCCGGTTTCGGCGCGCTTACTTCCGCTACGAGAACAAGGTCAGCGACCTGCTCGGCTTTCGCTTGACCTACGACGCCGACAACACGGCCAACCTGACCAGCGCAGCCCTGTCCGGCACGCCGGCGACGATCGCCACCAAGAAGGACGACAAGCTGCGGCCGTACATCAAACACCTGTACCTGGACTACGCCGGACTCATATCCAATTCCAGCCTGAGGGTCGGCATGGTCAACACCATCACCTTCCAGATCGCAGAAGACAAGTGGGGCTACCGGAGCGTGGCCAAGACCCTGGTCGACGGGTTCAAGGATGTCACCGCGAGCGATATCCGGGCCTCCAGCGCCGACCTCGGCCTTAACTTCACCGGAATGGCAATGAAAGAGCTCAAGTACGGAGCTTCGATCGTCAGCGGCGAGGGATACTCCCACCCGGAATATGACAAGTATAAGAAATTCGCGGGCTACCTCCAATTCATCCCCGTGGCCGGACTGTCGGTGGTGGGCTACGTCGATTATGAACCACGGGACGCCTCCAACAAAGCCCTGACCTATAAAGGCGACCTCTATATTGAGATGATCCCCAACCTGACCCTGGCCGGCGAATACGTCGCCTACAACAGCGACTTGAACAAGAACACCGCGGATCAAAAACATTTCAATGTCAGCGGCTATTCAATCTGGGGCGTCTACAAGATCATCCTCGACCAGCTCAACGCCTTCGCCCGGTTCGACCACTACATGCCCAACTCCACAAGCTCCTCCAAGAACCAGGACCTGATCATCCTCGGCCTGGATTGGGTCCCGGTCAGCACCACCTGGAAGATCCAGCCCAACGTCTGGATTACGAACTACGCCGACGCTTCCAAGAAGACGGACATCACCGTTCAGCTGACGTTCTTCCTCTCTTTTTAAGTCCGAGAGACGATCGCTAAGTTTTACATAGAGAAAAAGGAGATCCGACAATGAGTACACGAAAATTCCTTATGCTGCTGAGCAAGTCCCTGCTCTTCGCCGGGCTGGTCCTGATCAGCGGCTGGCTCTTTGCCGCCAAGAAGATGGTCCAGATCAAGGGCTCGGACACCATGATCAACCTCGTCCAGATCCTGGCTGAGGAATACATGGGCCAGAACCCAGGTGCGGCTTTGGCCGTTTTGGGCGGCGGTTCCGGCACGGGCGTCTCGGCCCTGATCAACCGGACCTGTGACATTGCCGACGCTTCCCGTGACTTCAGCCAGAAGGAGTTCGCCCAGGCCTGGGAAAAGGGCGTTAAGCCCCGGGCGTTCATCATCGCCGTCGACGGCCTAAGCATTGTGGTCAACTCCAAGAACCCCCTGGACAAGCTGACCATGGGCCAGGTGGGCGCCATTTACCGCGGCGAGGTCAAGAATTGGAAAGCGGTCGGCGGCCCGGACAAAGCCGTATCCCTCTACGGCCGCCAATCCAACTCGGGCACGTACGTTTTCCTCCAGGAGCACGTGCTCAACAAGCAGAACTACTCCATGGACATGAAGGAAATGAACGGCAACGCCCAGATTGTGGAGAGTATCCTTCAGGACGAGGCCGGCATCGGCTATGTCGGCGTGGGCTATATATATGATCAGAACGGCAAAATCCGCCAGGGCCTCAAGGTCCTGAACATCTCCAAGGACGCCAAATCACCGGCGTTTTCCCCGCTGGACAAAGCCAACATCGATTCCGGCAAGTACCCGATCTCGCGGCCCCTGTTCCAGTTCACCGACGGCAAGCCCGGCGCCGAAGCGGCCAAGTTCATCATGTTCGAAACGGGCCCTGAGGGCCAGAAGATCGTCGAGCGGGAAGGATTCTTCACCATCAGCCCCGCTCACAAGGCGGCGAACGATAAAAATTTGAAATAGCCCCCAGTTCCCCCTTCCAAACCCGGATGAGGTCGAGGGACCTTGGGCCGACCGAGAGAGAGAAACGCATGGAAATTACCAGGAAACGTGGGAAGCTCGCCGAGCTTAAAGAATCGGCCATCAAAGCCTTTTTTTTCTCCAACGGCATCCTGGCCGTCGTCATCCTCGCCGGGATCTTCGGCCTCCTGCTCTATACCGCGCTTCCCGCCTTCCGCGTCATCCGTCTCAATGAGTTCCTGGGCAGCACGCATTGGGACCCCACCTCGCCGGTGAAGGCCGAATACGGCATCCTGTCCATGATCGCCAGCACCCTGCTCGTCACGGTGACGGCGATGGTTATCGCCGTGCCCGTCGGGATCGGAGTCGCGGCCTACATGTCGGACGTGGCCCATTGGCGGGTTCGCGAGATCGTCAAGCCCGTGGTCGAGATCCTGGCCGGTATCCCCTCGGTCGTGGTGGGCTTCCTGGGGATCGTACTTTTCGGTCCCCTGATCGCCAAGGTGTTCCATATCGGAAACGGCCTCAACGCCCTGAACGGTTCGATCCTGCTCGCCATCATGGCTTTGCCCACGATCATCAGCATATCCGAGGACGCGCTGGCCGCCGTGCCTCAAGCCTATGCCGAGGCGTCCCTGGCCCTCGGCGCCTCGCGGTGGCAGACCCTGGTCCGGGTCAAACTCCCGGCCGCCCTGTCCGGGATCATCGCCGCGGTCATGCTGGGCATGGGCCGGGCCGTGGGCGAGACCATGACCGTGCTCATGGCCACGGGCAACGCCCGGTCTTTTCCCCACGGTCTGCTCGAATCCGTGCGGACCATGACCTCCAACATTGCCATCGAGCTGGGCGAAGTCCCTTACTACACGACCCATTACTATGCCCTTTTTGCCATCGGCCTGGTGCTCTTCCTGATGACCTTCGCCGTGAACCTGACGGCCGATGTGGTCCTTCACAAATACCAGGAGCATGAGCTGTGAAAAAGAAGATCACCCAATTTCTGGGCTTCTTCTTCCTGCGTCTATGCCTGTACCTGGTCCTAGCCGTTCTGCTTCTTTTCCTGTACGACATCGGCCGCAAGGGCGGCGGCGCGATCTCCTGGGAATTCCTGACCACGGCCCCCCGGAAGGGCATGACCCAGGGCGGCATCTTCCCGGCCATCGTGGGCACCTTCCTCGTGACCGTTATCACCGCCGTCCTGGCCGTGCCCATGGGCATGGCGGCGGCCATCTACCTCAACGAATATGCCAGGCAGACCCGGCTGACCCGCCTCATCCGGCTGGCCATCCGCAACCTGTCGGGCGTGCCCTCGATCGTCTACGGGCTGTTCGGCGTCATCCTGTTCGTGAACATCCTAAGCTTCGGGACATCCGTCCTTTCGGCTGGCCTGACCCTCGGGCTTCTGACCCTGCCCTGGACGATCACGGCCAGCGAGGAAGCGCTGAAAACCGTCCCCAATTCCTTTCGGGAAGGAGCGCTGGCCCTGGGCGCCACCAAGTGGCAATCGATCCGGACCAATGTCCTGCCTTACGCCGTCCCGGGCATGCTCACCGGTACGGTCCTCGGCCTGGCCAGGGCCGCGGGCGAAACCGCCCCGATCATGTTCACTGGCGCCGCTTTCTATCTACCCTACCTGCCGAAATCGCCCGGCGACCAATTCATGGCCTTGCCCTACCATCTCTACATCCTGGCCACCCAGCATCACGCCATCCTCCAGGTCCGGCCCCTGGCCTACGGCACGGCCCTGGTGCTCATTGTCTTCGTCCTGGGGATAAACCTGACCTCGGTCATCATCCGGTCGCGGCTGAGACGGAAACGGAGAATCTGACCATGGACCTTGTCGCCAAGATCGACGTTCAAAAGATGAATTTCTACTACGGCTCCAAGCAGGCCCTGAAAGACATCAGCATCATCTGCCCGGAGAAGAGGGTGACGGCCATTATCGGTCCGTCGGGCTGCGGCAAATCGACCTTCATCCGGACCCTCAATCGGATGAACGATGTGCTGGCCGCGACCCGGGTCGAGGGCCGGATCCTGATCGACGGCCAGGACATTCGAGCGCCCGGGGTGGACGTGGTCCAACTGCGCCGGAGCGTGGGCATGGTCTTCCAGAAGCCCAATCCCTTTCCAAAATCGATATTTGACAATGTGGCCTACGGCCTTCGGATCAACGGCTTGAAGGACCGGGAGCGGTTGCCCGAGATCGTGGAGATGAGCCTGCGCCGGGCGGCCCTCTGGGAGGAGGTCAAGGATCGGCTCCGGGACAACGCCTTTTCCCTGTCCGGGGGGCAGCAGCAGCGACTGTGCATCGCCCGAGCCCTAGCGGTCAAGCCCGAGGTCATCCTGTTCGATGAGCCTTGCTCGGCCATCGACCCCATCGCCACGGCTAAGATCGAGGAGCTGATCTTTCGGCTTAAAGAGCATTACACCGTGGTCATCGTCACTCACAACATGCAGCAGGCGGCCCGGGTCTCGGACTTCACCGCCTTCCTGATGATGGGCGAGCTTGTGGAATTCGACAAGACGGACAAGATCTTCACCAACCCCTCCAACAAACTTACGGAAGAATACGTCACCGGCCGATTTGGATGAGGCGGTTGCCTGAACGAGGAGGAGCCATGGAACGACATTTGGATGAAGAATTGAAGCAGGTCAAGGAAAAATTGCTGCGTATGGCGACTCTGGTCGAGGAGTCCATCGCCCAATCTATCCAAGGCCTCAGGGAGGAGCGGGAGGATTTGCCCCGGGAAGTCCTCAGGCGGGAGGATGAGATCAACCGGCTCGATGTCGAAGTGGAGAGTCTGGGGCTGAAGCTCCTGGTCTTGAATCAGCCTATGGCCTTGGACCTGCGCCTCATCAGCTCGGTCCTGCATATCGGCCGCGACCTGGAGCGCATGGGAGACCTGGCGGTGAATATCGCCGAGCGGACCCTGGAACTCATCAAGCAGCTGCCCTTGAAGCCCCTGCTCGACATCCCCCGCATGGCCGACTCCGCCCAAAGAATGGTCCGGGACTCGATCACCGCGTTCGTAGAGCGGAACGCGGAATTGGCCCGGGATATCTGCCGCAGGGACAACGAGGTCGATGCGCTCAACGACCAGGTGTTCCGGGAGCTCCTGACTTACATGATGCAGGATTCGTCCGCCATCGCCCGCGCGGTGGATTTGATCCTGGTCGGGCGCAATTTAGAGCGCATCGCCGACCATGCCACCAACATCGCCGAGGATGTCATTTATTTTGTCGAGGGCAAGTCCATCAAGCACCATAGCGAGCAAAAAAGCGGAGCGAAGCCTTCCTGATGCCGGATCGGCCGGAACCGCCAGGCGAGTAGGGATTTTCCTGAAGCCGAAAAATCGCGGGAGAAGTGCTTAGGCCTTGATAAGTTTCTCGCCGGAGGCCAATGGAAGCCTGATCGTGAACTTCGTTCCGCGACCCGGCCGGCTTTCCAAGGTGATCTCCCCCCGGTGCATCAGGACGATATGCTTGACGATGGACAGGCCCAGGCCGGTGCCGCCCAGGCTCCGGGAGCGGGACTTGTCTACAACGTAAAACCGCTCGAAGATTCGCGGCAGGTGTTCCTCGGGGATGCCGACCCCCGTGTCCTTGACTGCGAGGACGGCCGAGCCCTTGTCCGCCGCCAAGCGGACCGTCACTCCTCCCTTTTCCGTATACTTGACCGCGTTGTCGAGGAGGTTGATGATCATCTGTTCAAGCTTGAAGGAGTCCCCCGAAACGGCGATGGGCCCGGTCCCGGCCTCAAAAGCCAGAGCTAAGCCCTTCTCCCGGGCTTTCGAGTCGAAGATCTTCAGGGTATTGTCCACGAGGAGCTTCAGGTCCACGGCCTCGAAGGCCGAAGCCGGGGCCTTGTCCTGGATGTCTTCCAATTCGGACAGGAGCAGGAGGTCGCGGACGATGGCGATCAGCCGGTCCGTGTTCCGGATGATGATCTTCAGGTAGTTCAGGCTCGTCTCATTCGCTTCGGCCTCAAGGGTCTCGGCATAGCCCTTGATGGCCGTCAGGGGCGTCTGAAGCTCGTGGGAAACATTGGCCACGAAGTCCCTTTTTAAACGCTCGAATAAGACGAAATCGGTGATATCGTGGAGGGCCACGG
>Ga0315297_10000074_pt1 | contig 47309 bp, 55 predicted proteins | sample YL17G15_0_MG_FD_203628 | JGI IMG/M metagenome (GOLD analysis project Ga0315297, IMG submission 203628) | Sediment microbial communities from Yellowstone Lake, YNP, Wyoming, USA - YL17G15_0 | ecosystem: Environmental > Aquatic > Freshwater > Lake > Sediment | place: USA: Wyoming | collected...
TGGAAGGGCGAGGGCTCGGGCACGATATCGCATTATCCGAACGCGATAAACAAGACCTGCGGCAATGACGCGTTCGGATATTACAACTGCAGATTCACTTTCCTGCGCGGGGAGGACGTCAAGTTCACGGAAGTGCCGGACAGCGGCTCGGTGTTCACGGGCTGGTCGGACTCCTGCACGGGCACGGGGGACTGCGACATCAAGGCCGACCACGACGCGTCCGTCACGGCGAACTTCGGCAAGGAGCAGGCCCCGCAGTCGCCGAGCGGAGGGGGCGGATGCGCAAGCAACGCGGACTGCAATACGTATTCCTGGATCCACTGCAACACCGAAGGGGCGCTGTGCGATAGCAACGGGCTGTGCCACTGCAACCTCATACAGGACGGCTTTTGGGTCAGGTGCCCCTGCCCGAGCGGCTACATGTGCATACGCAATTATTGCGGGGCAGAGGCGGGCGGCCCGCCCGGCTCGTGAATTCTTAAATACTCCATAGGCAATTCTATACGTGAGGTTGACTCATGGTGTTGGAGAACTATTCTGATGTGGTCCAGAAGGCCCTGAAGAAGGCGGGCGCAACCGTCGGGGACAGGATACGCATAACAGGCGGGGGCAACTTCCACGAAGGGCTGCTCATGCCGCGGACAGAGCTGGGCGACCGGGACTGCATCGTTCTCAAGCTGGAAAGCGGCTATAATATTGGAATACGGCTCGTGAAAGGCATAACGGTCGAGAAGATAGCCCACGCGAAGCTCACGCAGGAGGAAAAGTTCGAGCTGGGCGCGGAGCACGTTGCAAGCCAGAAGTTCGATTCCACGAAACCCGCCATCTCCCTGATAGCAACGGGCGGGACAATAGTGAGCAAGGTCGAGTACAAGACAGGCGGCGTCGTGGCTCTTGAGTCGCCCACGGAGCTCCTAGCCAACATCCCGGAACTCCATACGTTCTGCAGCATACCCGAGATAACCGTTCCGTTCACAAAGATGTCGGAAGACATTGTACCAGGCGATTGGGCGAAGCTTGCAACGGCCGTTTCCAAGGAAGTCAACAAGACGAACGGAGTAATAATCACGCACGGCACGGACATGCTGCACTATACGGCTGCCGCGATGTCGTTCATGCTCAAGGGATTGACAAAGCCAGTGATAATAACAGGCTCGCAACGTTCCTCGGACAGAGGCAGCAGCGACGCCTTCATGAACATACTTTGCTCAGCGCGAGCCGCCCTCTCGGACTTGGCAGGCGTGTTCGTATGCATGCATGGGACACCGAACGACGACTACTGTTTGCTTATCCGTGGGACCAAAGCAAGGAAGATGCATACGTCAAGAAGGGACGCGTTCCGACCCATCAATGACACTCCGATAGCGAAGATCTGGCCGAACGGCAAGATTGAAATGATTAACCAGGACGTTGGCAGGCGGTTCGACCTTGGCAAATGCACGGCAGACGTGCGGTTCGAACCAAAAGTTGCAATCCTAAAGACGTATCCAGGAGCGGACCCAGCATTGCTCGACTGGATGGTCGCGAAGGGCTACAAAGGAATAGTTATCGAGGCGGGCGCGCTTGGACACGTACCCACACAGAGCGAGAACAGCTGGATACCGTCAATAAAGAAGGCCGTGAAAAAAGGCGTTGCAATAGTCATAGCGTCACAGTGCATCTACGGCAGGGTCAACCCCAACGTGTATCGCAATTTACGCATTTTGTTCCACGAAGCAGGCGCAATACCAGCGGCCGACATGACCGCAGAAACCGCATATGTCAAGCTGGGTTGCGCCATACCGAGGGCAAAAACGCTGGCGGACATACGGACGCTCTTGCTCACGAACGTGGCGGGCGAAATCAATGAGCGTTTGACTGACGATCAATTTCTGGTGTAATCATGGTGCTGGAAAACTTTGCGAGCGAACTGGCAGCAATAACAACAATCACAGGAAGCTTGCTGGCCCTGGCGTATTTCCCACAAGTATACAAGATATGGAAAAGGAAAAGCGCTGAAGACATATCCTTGGCCATGTTCGGGGTAGCGTTCCCGGCGCTAGTGATATGGCTGCTCTACGGCTTGAGCATCAATAACTTTCCCCTGATAATTTCCAATGTAATAGCGTCAATAGGATGCGGCTCTATAATACTCCTTTATTTCCGTTACAAGAAGCCGTCAAAGGTGAAAAAATGACAAAGTGCGTGTTCTGCGGCTGGCCAAAGCTGTCCCACCAATGCTTTTACGAGACGCAGAACTTCGTGTGCATTTACAACATAAGGCCCGTGTTTCCGGGGCACGCGCTGATAATACCAAAACGCCACATGGAAACCATCCTTAAGATGAGCGAGGACGAGATAGAGGAACTGCCGAGCGTCATCAAGATGGCGTTCGTCGTGCTCAAGAAGGCGTACAAGGCGCAGGGCTTCAACATCATGCTTCAGGAGGGCGCGGCAGCAGGCGCCTCAGTAAAGCACCTCCACTTTCACATACTGCCGCGGCGCAAGGGCGACACGCCGCCGCATACCGAATGGATCGAATACTTCAGGCAGCACGAGCTCAACCGCAGGATGCTCACGCCTGCCGAGATGAAAAAAGAGGTCGCGAAGATAAGGAAACTGCTACCGTGATTGCCCAGGGATTGAATTCAATCTCGGGTGACCACAAAAACGAAGCAGTGATAGGTTTTGTAGTCACCCAGGCACGCCTTAATTCTGAGTTAGTTAGGCACCACCTCCGTAGCATAGATTTAAATACTGGTAGTGCCTAACTATTTCCCATGGCGTACCTCATAAAGAAATTGGTGAAGGGCAGGACGTATTATTATCTTGCGAGCAGCTTCAAGGAGGGCAAAAAAGTAAAAAGGGTCCAGTTCTACATAGGCGCGAAGCGTCCTTCAGCCGGACAAATGGTAAAGTACGCGGCGGCCCTGAACAGGCGCATGGGCGCACAAATGTCCAAAACAGACCCGCTTCTTTCGCTTCTTTCCGATAGGGAACAGCGCCAGCTGGATGAGGTGCTGAAAAGCCACAAAAAACGCATTAAAAATTACCCCGAAGCCAGGCGGAACTGGTACGAATGGTTCCTGACAAATTACACCTATGACACCAATGCCATCGAGGGATCGAGCCTCACGCTCCGCGAGACCGCAATGGTGCTGTTCGAGGACACCGCCCCGACAGGCAGGCCGTTAAGCGACGTCAGGGCGGCGGAGAACCACAAAAAGGCCTATGACTGGATGTCGGCCTACAAAGGGGACATCAACCGGCAGCTCATCCTAAAGCTGCACGGAATACTGACAAACGGCATATTGGTGCCAAGCGAATCAGGGAAATTAAGGGAGGTCCAGGTCTATGTCAGGGGCGCGAGTGACATACCGCCAAGATTCCAGGAGGTCGATGCAAGGCTCAGGCAGCTCCTGGTCTGGTACGGCGCCAACAAGAAGAGATACCACCCCGTGGTCACGGCCGCATACCTCCATATCCAGTTCGAGCGGATACATCCCTTTATTGATTTCAACGGTCGCACGGGCAGGCTCCTTTTGAACTTCGTGCTGATGAAAGCGGGCTACCATCCCGTGGATATCCGAAACAGGGACAGGATGCGCTATTACCGCGCGATACAGGCGGGCGCAGGCGGGAACCCGGAGCTGCTCGTGAAACTGATAATAAAATACCTCAAAGAGACGGAGAAAATGTTCGGATGACGAATGTCCGCCCCTGACATTTAAATCGGGGCGCGACAATATCATAAGTAAATATGGAGTGTGCGTTGGCTGACTACTCGCTTCCATTGGGCGCTGAACAAGGAGTGAGTCCGTCATCAGGAACATCCCATAATAACAGGTAATGTAAATGCCAACAGACTATGAACAGCTAGGCTTCAAGTGCGGGGTTGAGATACACAACCGCATAGCCACGCAGCACAAGCTATTTTGCTCATGCGTGCCGCACTTTTCCATAGAGAAGCCAGCCGCCGTTCTAAGGCGCAAGCTGAGGGCTGTTGCAGGGGAGTTGGGGGCCAAAGACAGGGCTGCCGTATTTGAATACCTCAGAGACAGGACGTTCCTATACGAGGCCTATCCCAAGGAAACTTGCCTCGTTGAAGAGGACGAGGAGCCGCCGCATCCCGTCAACGGAGAGGCGTTGATGGTTGCGCTCCAAATAAGTAAAATGTTACGCGCTCAGATACCGGATGAAATCCATTTTATGAGAAAAACGGTTATTGACGGTTCTAACACAGGTGGATTTCAGCGCACAGCCATAGTCGGTATGAATGGCGTATTACAAACATCGAAAGGACCAATCAGAATCACGAACATCAGCCTGGAAGAAGAAAGCGCAGGAATTGTGGAAAAGACAGGCGGCAGCGGGGACATCACGTATAGGCTCGACCGCCTGGGCATCCCCTTGATAGAGATAGGAACTGCGCCTGACATCAAGGACCCTGAACATGCACGCGAAGTGGCTGAGAAGCTGGGCATGTTTGTAAGGAGTACAGGGAAGAGCCAAAGAGGATTGGGAGTGACAAGGCAGGACGTTAACGTTTCAATAAGGGACGGAGCCCGCGTTGAGATTAAGGGCGTTCAAGATCTCGACAGCATACCCAAACTGATAGAAGGCGAAATCCTCCGCCAAATCGGACTCATAACGAGCAAGGAGACGCCCCAGCCTGAGACTCGGGTGGCGAAGCCCGATGGAACTACGGAGTTCACGCGGCCGTTGCCGGGCGGGGAGCGCATGTATCCCGAAACTGATATCCCGACGATTGTTATCACAGCTGATGCGTTGGCGAAGATAGCCGTTCCTGAGACTTGGGACCAGAAGCTGGAGAAGCTGAAGATAATTATGCCCGCTGACCTGGCTGAGCAGGTGCTGAAGAGCGAATATTTGCCCATCTTTGAGAAGTATGGACGGACAATAGACGCGACCCTTGTGGCCACGACGCTCACAAGCACGCTGAAGGACCTGAGGCGGAAGGGCTTTGACACCAGCAAGATAACGGAGGGGCATTTTGAGCGCGTGTTCGAAGCGGTCAAGCAGGGCCAGGTCTCCAAGGAAGCCATACCCGTGATGCTGGAGCGCTGGTGCGAGCTGCCTGACCTACCTGTGGAACAGATGGGGATTACTGCTATGAGTGAAGACCAACTGCGGAAGGTCATAGACGAGGTATTCGAGCAATTCCCCCAGTTGGTAAAAGACCGTAGGACAGGCGCCCTTATGGGTGAAGTGATGCGGGTCGCCCGCGGAACTTGCGATGGCGGTATGATCGCCAGAGTGGTCAAGGAAAAGCTCGGATAGGTTCATTTGTAGCTTTTCAATAACAATTTCATCGCCTCCCTTTTCCTTTTTATCACATAGTTTACCTTTTCTGAAAACACTGTTAAGTTTTTCCTTCCATGCACTCTGAGTATGTTCGTATGGTCCGAAACCGTGCTTTCGATACCCAATGTGCCAAGAAGCCATTTGATTTCCTTGAGCCCTCTCAAGTTGCTCAAGTACATCACAAGACCCTTTTTCTTGATGCTGACGCATGATTGAGAATCAAATATCGCCCTCAAGTACGCTGCTTTTAGTTCGTCGTCAGCATTCTTGATTTTCTCGGGCATTTGCCAAGTGGCTTCCTTCCAATACTGGGCATATGTCATGACGTCTTCGACTGCGTTTCTCCTGGATAACCGCACCGTATATTTTGGATTATGCTCTTTGATAGGGATTATCCTTTTGTATATTTTGCAGTCGACGCCATACACCTTTTTTATGCAGTATGCAAAATACTGCGCAAACTCCTTATCGCATACGCCCAATTCAAGCGTCCTGTAACCGACATACCCATCTCCGGGTCCTACGGTTCCCAAGATGTAAGCCTTTTCCAATGTCAAGCTCTTTTGCGGAGATATTGCCTTTTTATTGAGTATCGAAGCTACTGCGCTTGATCTTTCCGAGGCAGTTTGCTCGGAAACTGAAGCATACTCGTTGTTCTGCAAGTACGTTTCATTCGGGCAGCCCAACGCTTCCAGATAGCATTTGAATCGTTGAAGCGGAGGGTTGTTTTTCCCGAGCTCCCAATTTGATATGGTCGCTGGGTCAACATTTATGGCGACGGCCGCGCTTACCTGGGGCCCGAATTTCCTTATGCGCAGCTCCTTGAGGTGTTTCCTGCCTTCTTTCGTAAGAAGGACATTATAGTCCGTATTGGACGATTTGTATTCTACTTTCGGCCTTTCTTCTATTTTCCTTTTATTGGGATAGCAGGAAAGCAATACGCTTTCGCACAGATCCTTATCTGCAATAAACGTATTCGGGTCTATCTTAAGCAATTTCAAATATGACACGAATTTGTTCTGGTTTGGTTTGTATCGTCCGGTCTCCCAGTCGTGTATGGATACCTGATTGATTCCCATGGCTTTACCTGCGGACATCTGGGAACCAACGTTCCTTTCCCGACTGTCCTTAATTAGAGACATTCCCCTTTCGGTCAGCGCCACAACTTCCATGTTTTCTTTCCTCCCGTTTTGTTTCAAGATACGCCGCGCCCCAACTGCCTAAGACCAACGAGACCAGCCAAGCGATGAACACAACAAAAGTATCGGGGCACATGCGGTACATAATACAATAATTATATCATTAATATATAAAGATTATTGTATTATAGTATATACATGGGAAGGCCCAGTTCCGGTGTGAAGAAGCAGATGTTCACCACTTATGTAGAGACCAACCTTTTGATGCATTTCAAGGAGGCCGCCTACAGGAAAACGAAGTCCTTCAAGGGCATCTCCGTGTGCGTGGAGGAAGCCATGAAGGACTGGCTCAAGAAGAACTGAAAACCGCTGGCACGCGGCGGGTTGGCACAATTTCACAACCCATATTTACCGCTTGCGCGCCAATCGGCAGGGGCAAGCGGATTTGCGTCCTTTACCGACCTCAAAACTGCACGGCATGATCGATTGGGGGCACGATTGCGAGGGTCCTCAAAGCGAGGGTGGGGTAGACGGGTAAAATTTAGATATTTAAAGATTTGACTTATATACTGGAGTATATAGTTAGAAACTTTATATCGAAGGAAGCTTTAAAATAAGTGGGTTGTTATGGTGGATTTGGTATCAATAAAAAATATGCCGAAGGATGTAAAGGTTCTTTTGCTTAAAGAGCTGGGATTTGATTCTGACGGGACATTTGTTGTTGATAAAGATGGGAAACGTGTTTTAGATAAGTACATCGAAGAACCAGTTAAAATAAATAATATGTTTATTTTCCCTGGTAGTACAATAATCTTAGATGACAATCCATTGAGTATAAATTCATTCTTGGAGGAATTCGGAGATGTTTTATAGATGTCCGAGTATGATCCTGTCGAAAGCGCCGCTAAAGGGATAACTAAAGGCGCATTAGAATGGACAAAGGATGAAATCGGACAAAAAGTCAAAGATTTGATTACGAAGTTTAGAAATAAAGATATTGCTTTTGTTGAAGATGTTGAAACTATTAAAATCGCTAAGGAACAGCTTTCAACATCAGAATGGATGCTTTTTAGCAGTTATGTAAAAGACAAAAAACTTCGGATTTTATTTAGATTAGGTTTGACATTAAGAAGGCTTGAAGAAACAGGTAAACCTTTTGATGATTTGAAAATTAAAATAATTAAAAAATATGATGTAGAAGGATTTCATATAGCACAGTGTGTTCAAAGTGGAATATTTAGTAAATATATTGGAAATGTTTTAGAACGTGCCACTACACCTGAGAAATTAAAATTTGAAATGGAAAATCTATTTAAGAGTATAGAAAATACTGTAGTGTTTATACAAACAACCGATAAAGAAAAGGAAAGAACTGCTGAAATAATTGCTAAATTGCGAGCGAATTCTCCTAAGATGTTTATTATTTCTAGTATGGGTGAAGCTACTATGAAAAAATGCGAATCCATAGCAGATAATATAATGAAAACAGTTTCCAATTACAATTTTGAACTTTATCAAACGGGAAAAAGAAAAATATTTTTCTTAAATAAAAAAGATTAAATTATATAAATTATTAATAGTTTTTATATCCTCGTCGGCAACCCCGCCGCCTGGGCGCGACGTGCCGCAAACAACAGATTTTTATATCCTCAACACAGAGCAATTGCATGGTCGTAATAGGTAAAGCATTCGGTGGAACCACACAGAGGTTGGGCGAAGAAAATAATCCTTACATTAAATGCGAAAAGTGTGGCAAGATGCATTTGAAGTGGGAGAAATGCGTATGTGAGAAAGCTTCTAAGTAAATTTTAATATTTCACGTGTCCTGTATGAAAAATTTACCGGATTTCAAACCGAACCTAAAGGGAAGCCTTATCGATATTGATGGAAATTTAGTGAAGTTTGAAATTGAGAAATATGTTGAACAAACACATAGTTCAAATAAGGAAAAGAAACTGGTTCTGCAAAAACTAAAATTTGAAAATGGTAAGAAAGAACTTAGGTTTGGATATTATGTTATTGGTAGAAAGCCAAAAATGATTGGGAAATGGGTTTGGGGCCAATATTCTCCATTTATACCGCAGAAAGATTTCCATAAATTAATAGAGAAAGCAAGAAAAACAGGAATGCTTTAATTAAGATTCTTTTCTGAATATCAAGCAGTATTGATGATGTCTATTACCGACCCATGCATTGTATATGCCAAGAGGTAAAAGTGGTTTATCATCCTGTAACCAAACTTTTTCATCTTTTGGAACCCATGTGTTACTAATAGTTCTAACAGTGTCAAATGCTAAAGGATACATTCGTCCATCAGCAAAAACATTATTTGTTATAATAACTAAGTAACCACCAGACTTTGTTATGCTATATACTTTTTCAAATATCTTTTTTTGTTCTTCTAAAAATTGCTCATAGTTTTCTATATTTCCTATATCACTTGAATTTTCGCTGTATTTAGTATCTAAACCTTTTTCCTTTCTTTCCGCCTGTCTGATATTACTTCTTTTTAATTGATTCCAATAAGGCGGAGAAGTTATACAAAAGTCTATTTTAGGTAAATTTTCCTTTTCCCATAATTTATCCAAATCTAAAGAGTTTGCGCAGAAAATCGTTTGTTTTGTTTTTAAAAGAGAAGGTTGGTCCTGAAGCCTCTTTTTACTAATGTCTACATATTTTTTGGATAGCTCTATACCTATTGCATTCCTACCAGTCATTTTTGCTGCAATCAGTGTGCTGCCGGAACCTAAGAAAGGATCCATTACTGTTTGGCCTTTCTTAGTAAAGAACCTTATAAAATCTGCAATTAGAGTTTCAGGAAAACTTGCTGGATGAAGAATCTTTTTATCGGATCGTTGTGGCGGTCTATGAATGAACCAGGATTTGGTAAATTTTATCCATTCACGTCCTTCCAAATCATTTAGTTTATTATCTTTGCTTTTTGTCATATCAATAAACAACCCCATATGCCATACATCAAATTAACAATGTAGGCATTTAATAATATGCGAAAACCAATTTATTAAGGTGAAAGATATGGGAAGAAAATATTACGGGATTTTTTACGTAGCAAATTTATATAATGGCAAGAAATCCACAGGGTTTGTTCTAAGTTACGATCATGCTATTGATTTGGCAAAGGCCCTACTCAAAGCCTCTAAAAAGAAAAAGAACGTTGATATAACTATTCATAAAAGAGAAGGCGAAAAAGGGAATCCTGGAACAGTAACAATAAAATAACCAGTGACACGTAATGACAGGGAAAATAGCATTTGTAAGAGATTTGAAAATTGATGAACTTGGTTGTTTATTAAAAGTAGCTTATAAAAACAAATCAAAATATAATTCTCGTGTAGGTTTAGCGAAAATTTTATTGAAAAATAAAAAACATGTCTTTCCAAGAAGACGGTCAGTTTCTTATAAGTGTGTAACAAATGCATTTGTAACACCGTCAAATCTGAATTTAATTGATAATAATGGTAAGCTAACGGAAGATGGTTTTGAATTAGAAGAATTGTTTTCTAAAAATTATAGTAAATATAAATTTTATTTAGCATCTTTGTTGTTAAAAAAAGGTAATTGGATTGTAATTATAAAATCTATAGAAACCCTGCAAAGGAAAAAAATAAATGTTTTAATTCATTTAAGAGATTTAGTCAGAGATTTAATAAAAAGAGGTGTTTTAGAATCAGGTATTGATGTATACGATATGGGAATCAGAATAAAATCTAATCATATTAAATGGTTAGATGAATTAGGTGTTATTAGCATCGATAATGGAAAAATAAAATTAAATAATAAGATGATCATTCAAATAATGAAATGAATTATTCTATCAATAATTCATCAAATAATTTTCTTGTATTCTTAATTATAACAGGTACAAAATTTTTACTCATAAAGTCTACATATGTGGGACTTTTTTGAAAGTCTGTTATATACATTAATTCTTTTCTCTCAACTTTAAGATATTTATCCCATACCATTGAAAATAATTCTTTTACAATTTGTTTCAATTCATCGTTAAAAGGCTTTTCATACAAAATATTCTTATCTTCCAAAACATGGTCTATAATTTCTTCAATATTTTTATATGTTTCTAGGCACTCGGAAATAAGTGAAAAGCATGTATAATTAAATGATTTCCTTTGACTTTTTTCTGTACGTTTGTATGAAATGGTTTTTAGTAATTCATCAATAAGATAGAAAAGTTGGAGCTTAAAGAAGGCTTCTTTAAATTCAACATTAAATATCTTATGATAAAGCGCTCCTTGAAATAGTTCTTCTATATCCCTTTTACCGATTCTCACACCACCAAGATCAGGACGTGAAGAAATCAATATTTTGGCCATGTCCCTCGATGTTATGCACCAATAACCTTTATACTTTAACCTGTGCCTATCCCAATCTCCCCTGCGTCTTTCGTAAAATATACCATATTCGATAAAAGATTTCGCAAAATTTACTTGAAGTGGGTCATGAGCCTTTAAATCGTATGCAAATATTTTGTTTGATTGATTCGTTCTTAAAATTATATTAGAAACAAATTCTTTTGGAACATCGCGTTTGATTTCTATTAGTTTCAAAAGCACCATTGCATTATTTTTTTCTGCACTTGAAAGAAGTGTAACCAATGTTTGTCCGCCATTTATTACTTGCGGGCTTCTGATTTTGAATCGTTGGCCAGTTCTAATAACTTTATCACACATTACAGTTATTCCATTATGTCCATACCAAAATTCATTTGGCGCCTTTTCGTAAGTTTGTTTAATCGATTCGTTTATTATAGAACCTTTTAGAAAGCTTCTAACATTAGCTGATATTATATCTAAGTCAGGATCATATTTTTCCAAATAAGATATAAAATCTTTAACAAAGACTTGTGCTATATAAGTGGTAACACCAAACTTTTTATCATCAACTTGAAATACTTTATCGGCGGTTAATTCTATTACTTCTGTTGGTCTTTTTCCTTCAAGTTCTATTTCATACAATCTAAATATGTTTTCATAATAATTAAAATGAACTTGATAATCTTCTTCTGGTATATTGGAAATCCGTCTTATTGCGTCTGGGTTTTCTTGATGAGGTGTTATAAACTTCCATATTATTTTTATTCTTTCCCCAGAACCTCTCATTCTGGTATATAGTTCTCTATAAGGAATGCGAAGTTCTTCTCTTACAGTTGTAAGATATTTTTCAAATTCTTCTTTGTTTTTTTCAAAGTTTCCAACCGTTCCATCAAACTCTAAGATTTTTTTAATGCTTACTGGTGAAGGTAATCGCGATGGATTTTTAAAAATTTCATGACAAAATTCAGATTGTATAACATAAATCAATCTTGCTCTTTCATCTTTAACAATCGCATCAATTCCCCCGTCACCTTTACCTTCTGTTATGAGAATATCCTTTCCAGGAAACTTTGAATCAACATACCATCTTACAAAAGCCCATTCCATACTCTGAGAATTATTTTTATACGATATATTTTGCAATTCACTTTTGAATTTTTTAATCATAGTGGGCGTAAACATTACGTTTACCATATCATCACTGTATTAAATTACATACATCGCTTTATAAATCCTTTCAGATTTTTATTCTTATCCCTACTTCGGTCAGTCCAGCTCCTTATTCCTCGACTTCCTTTTCATCGCAGAGGTCCGTGAAATTGCACCATTTGCAGGCGTCATACGACGGCGTGGCCTCGAACTGCTCCTTGAACACGCCTTCAATCAGCTTTTCGAAGCGCTTCCTCTGCTTTTCAACGCTTTCCTTGGTGGGCAGGTAGTCCACCATCTTGTTGGGCTTGATATAGAACAGCGAGGCCCTTTGCGGCAGCTTTCCGAACCTGTTCAGGACGGCAAGACAGTACAAGTTAATCTGTATGTCCTCTATGATGGACTCGCTGTTCATTTTCTGATAGCCTGTCTTGTAATCTATGACTACGTATTCGCCGTCCTTTGTCTTTTCAATGCGGTCAATGTAGCCCGTGATGCGGTTGTCGCCGATCTTGAAGTTGAATTCCACCTCGACGCCGACAACCTCGTTCTTGTTGTTCTTTTGCCATTCAAGGTAGGTGTCAATGAGCTTTTCGGCCTGCTTCTTGTCCTCCCCTTCCTTCTTCTTTGATTCGTAGGCCGAGGATTTCCAGAACTTCTCGAGCATCTCCATAGCGGCCTTTTTGGTCGGTTTTTTGCCCTCCTTTTCCTCCTTTGTCAGGTTCTCCATGACGTCATGCACTGTATTTCCGAGGTCGGCGGCCGTGCCTGAAAGCGTAGGTACATTTAGCACGTAACCGAACTTGTACTTCAGCGGACAGTCGTCGTAATTGCCCAGAGAGGACGCTGAAAAGTGCATATCCTTCTTGACTATCGGGAGGCGCTTTCCTTCGAACAGCAGCGTTATCTTTTTGTCGTCCTCTTCTATAGAAAAGAAGCCCTTCTTGTCGAACCCGTCCAGTTTGCCTGTTTTTTCGATGAATTTGATCTTTTCAAGCTCCAGCACCTTTTGCAGGGCCGCCTTCAACTGCATCTGGTTCACCGCCTTTGCGGCCTGCTTCTGGAGTTCGTGCTTTGCCATTTCTATCTGGCTTTGGGCGCCTATTAGGCTCTTTTCCGCTTTTTGCGCCACGCTTACCACTTCCACCAGCGGGTTGCTGTCATAATTTATAGGTTTGTCCGTTTTGTCGTTGCTTTTCAGGAACTTTGAGGGCTTCGTGGGGTTTACGTTGTCCCCGTACCTGTCCGCCAAAACCAGGAAAAGCTTCTGCTCCGCCCTGGTCATTGCGACATAGAACAGCCGCCGCTCCTCCTGCGTGAAAAGCTCCTGCTCCTTTTCAGTGGTTTTCAGGCCCTTTGACAGGTCATTGGGCACGTAAAACGGCTTTGACTGGTACCTTAGCGGGAACCTGTTCGTGGCTAGGTCGACTATGAACACGACCGGGAACTCCCTGCCCTTGCTCTGGTGGACCGTCATTATCTTTACGCTGTCCCTTTCCTCGGTTTCCTCCATTTCTATCTGGAAGCCCCTCAGCATGTCGATATATTCAAGAAAATCCTGCAGGCGCAGGCCCTTCGATATTGACTCGTAATCCTTCGTTATTTCATAAAACTTGTTGAGAAGCAGCCTGTTCTTCTGCTCCTCAACGGTGTCCTGGAGGCTGTTCTTGTACAGGTCCGTGTAATTTATCATGACCTGATAGACAAGCTCCGATACGGTGGTCTTTTCCTTCAACGCGAAGAGCTTCTTCAACGTATCGACTATTTCGAGAACGTGCTCCTTCTGGCTTCCCAACAGCTTGTCGGCTTCTTGCATGCATTCGAAGACAAAGTCGCTGGTCTTGTCATTCCAGGCCTTCTTTTTCGCGTGTTCGTTTATCCTCTGGACGTTTATTTCATCGATGCCGGATATCTTCATTATCCTATAGAGGCTGATTCCGGCCCACGCGGGGTTCTCTATCACGGTAAGATACGATATCATGTCCCTTATTGCGGGTGCGGAAAAGAATTCCACTTCGCCGACAAATTCGCACGGTATCCCGTTCTTTTTCAATATTTGGTCGTATTTTACCCCTTCCATGCGCCTTCTGCTCAATATCGCGATGTCCTTGTAGGCCAGGGGCCTTTCCTTCTGTTCAGTTCTGGAAAAGAACTTCTTTCCTACGAGCTTTTTGATCTCGCTCAGGACGAACTCCGCTTCGGCCTCTTCGCTCTCGCACTTTGCGGCGACAATCTTGTCGCCTGCCTCGTTTTTAGTGACAAGGGGCTTCTCCTCCCTGTTCGGCGCGTCCTTCATCAGCTGCATTGCAAGATTGAGGATGTTCTTGGAGTTCCTGTAATTATGGTCAAGGAGTATCTGTTTATGCTTTTTGAAGTGCCCTTTGAAGTCCCTGAAATTGGTCAGGTAGGCCCCCCTGAACCTGTAAATGGACTGGTCGTCGTCCCCCACGACGCAGATGTTGTCGCCCGCGAGCTGCTTTAGCAGGTATAGCTGGGCATAATTGGTGTCCTGGAACTCGTCAACTAGGATGTACTGGTAACGGCTTTTGTACTGCTTCAGGACCAGCGGCTTTTTCCCCAACAGGTCCGAGGCCTCATGTATCATGTCGTCGAAATCAAGAAGCATCTCCTTCCTTTTGTACTTTTCATAGGCCTTGTACACCTTCAGGAGGTCTTTCAATTGGTTAATGAATACCCTTTCCTCGTCAGGCAGCTTTTCCTTGTCCTTTTTACTCAGATACTTTTCGAGCTCTTCCGGCGATATGAGCTCGTCCCTGAAGGCGCTTATTCCGTCAATTATGGATTCTATCACTTCGGCCGCATTGTTCCCGACCTCGATGTGCTCGAACCCGAAACTGTCCAGGTTCTTCACCCCCCAGACAAGCTGGTTCGTCCTGCTCACTATCCCGGAAGAAAAGCTTATTCCGGAATCAAGAACATTATCCTCCAGCACTTCCAGGCAGAAGGAGTGAAACGTGCTTACCTTCAAGTCCGATATGTCCATCTTCTTTTCAAGCCTGTCCGACATCTCTTTGGCGGCCTTGTTGGAAAACGTCAGGGCTAGGATGTTCTCAGGCTTAACGCCCGTTTTAATGAGATGCAATACCTTCTCGGTTATCACCTTGGTTTTGCCAGATCCGGGGCCGGCAAGTATCAATACTGCTCCATTCTCTTCCACCGCCCGTTGCTGCGCAGGGTCCAGTTTTTCAGGCATGATATTATCACAGTAATTGTTCTTTTATTCTTTTCACCACTTCTTCTACACCACCGTTTTGAACCCATTTATTTGCAGAAGACTGACTTGGAAACGGTGCTTCAATAATGTTTTCTTTTATTTCATTTTTTACATATTTATTAAAATAGTTTTTAGCATGGCCACCGAACAGAAGTATTAATTTTGGTTCAAAATTCTTTATTTGTGCGGTCATATAATATGAGCAATTTTTTGCTGCAATCTCATGATTATCTTTATTCACGTCAAATAAAATTGGTCTTCCTTTTTCTTTTAGGAAAACCTTTTTATCCTTTTCAGACAGAGATTTTTGAACATAACATTTTATGAAATCTGTTAAAACCCAACGAATATTCATTTCATTTAGCGTAGCTAATAATTTTTGCATTTCGTTTAAGTGATAACTTTTATTTTTATATTTTTTCTCTACATAATATTTCTTTGTGAATTCATTTTCAGTATTTCCGGATATGTTACTCCAGTCTTCTGTTCCACTATTGCCTTCCAGTATAATCAAAACATCAATTGGAATTTGTATCGTATCGTTTTTTGAAAAAGAACCAAAGAAACGGCTGTATGTTGGATTAATTTTTGGATATTTCTTTTCAAAAATAGCAAATTCCTTTCGTTTTTCATGACATTCCTTACAAATATTTTCTTTATACAATTCTTTTTCTGTAAAGTTATTATGACTAATTATTTTTGTCATATCATCCTCTCAATTGTACATCTCGCATTCTTTCGTTTCTTTATAGATATTCCTTAGTACTTGCCTTAAAACGTTCCTTTTACCGAACCTGAGCGTCTTTTTGAAAAATTCGACATATTTGGCCCCATATTCCGGCAGGTATTCGTCCATCCACTTCTTTACTAGGAGGGAATTCGCTATGATTATCGGCTTTTTGCCCTTAGCGCTTACGGTTTCCAGCTCTTTTTTCATCCATTCTGCGCTTGCCTTTAGCTCTGCTTCTGAAGGCTGCTTTCCGGGGGCTTCCATTATCTTCACGAAGTCCGTGAAATGCAGGTTTTCAAAGCCTTCCTCCTTCAAGATTTGGTAGAAGGCCTTGTCAATCCAGTCCGGGAACTTATCGCTTCTTTTTTCATTTTTCGGAAGCGCCGGCCTTTCCGTTATCCACACTACAATTGCATTATTGATTTCTCCTGTGCCGTAAAAGCCCTTTACGCCGTCAAATTCGGGCCAGACCCAGGTTTTTACATCTTTCCCAAACCTATGGCGCAGGTCCTTTCCCATCCCATCTTTGAGTTCTTTAAGGTCCATATCATCCCCTCAGTTATTCCCCTCGTAATCCTCCTTTTCCATGTGGTACGCATGGAACACGGCGAGCACCTTCTTGTCCACGCCGAGCTCAAAGGCCTGCATTTCCCTGATGCCAAGCGCCCTTATGACGTCCATTATCTTCATCGGTTTATTTGGCTTTTGCATTTTTTTCACCTTTTGAGGCGTAATCGGCAAGGTCGAATATTTTCCTGTCATCGTCCCATTTCTTCATCATTTCGGGTGTGAACTCGCCCGGCAGCACGGTCATCACCACCTGGCAACCCCAGGTCTTGGACAGCCAGGTTATGAATTCACCCCGGTGTTTCGGGTCGAGCTGGGACAGCGGCGTGTCCATAAGTATGCAGTTCACGGTGCTGTGCGGTATTATCGCACCCTCCTTATACCTGTGGACATTGACAATCTCCTTCCCATCCAGGACTACCCTCACCTTGCCTTCAGCCCCTCTCGGGATCACTTCAACATGGCTACCAGTGAGGTTGAATGTTTGGGCAATCGCCCTGATGAACGTCGTTTTGCCGGCTTCATCATCCCCCACCACGACATTGAGCCCCTTATCCAATTCCATTGAAAAGTCCTTGAATGGCACCACGCCGACCATATTCACGCTCTTTATCGGCAACGGGACGATAAAGCAGTCCTCCCTTTCCACGAGGTCATCGAAGTACTGCGCAAAGTCCGGCTTTTCCTCCCAGTACGGCATGAGTTTTGCGCGGATGGCCGTTTCCGTTAGCTGGGAGATGTTCAGCTTGTGCTTTTTGGCTTTCGCCACAAGCTCCCTGTCCAGCGTCAGCAATGTGTTCTTTTTTGACATATTATCATCTACCACGTATAAGGAGGCGAAGGGATTTAAAGACATATGTCGCATATGTTAGGGATTTAACGTTTACTGTTCTATAGGTTAAGCGGTGGTTTGAATGAAAGGGATAAAGAAGCAGACTTTCCCGCTCAGACACTCAGGAAGCCAACGTGAAATGCAGCGCTTTTATGACCTGCTGAAAGCCTATAAGCGCACGAAGAATATGCATGAAAAGGAACGCATCAAGTTTGAGATGGAAATGGCAGCGCGAAGATATTTTATGGAGAAAAGAGGCGGTTAATATGCCCAAAAGGAAGGCCAAAATCGAGTTCGAGTGTGACTGCGACGAGCCGCAGTTTGTGTCACTAGATTCTGAACTATCATTCTATGAGTTAAGGGCGAAGAGGAAAATGCCGGTTGGAGTGGAAAAGGCCCTGACGGGGATCATAAAGAAGCAAGTCTGGACCGAAGCCAAGACTTTCAGGAAAACGGCGCCGCATGAGTACTTCCTTGATTTCCAGAACCGGAAGGGGTTCAAAACGTTCGTAAAAGCCATAGCCGAATTCGGAAGGGAAGAACTATTCAAGCTCTCCGGTCACCCAAAAATATATCGGTACCTGTATCTGGGCGGCTACAGGTATTGGCGGGACGAAAACGTTCTGAACAGGGTAAAGGCCAGCCTGATAGTGCGCAAGAACGGCGTGTCGATGCAACGGCTGCCGGGCGGGAAGAAGCGGAAATAGCGCGCGGATTTAAAATTTAGCACGCATAACATACGCATGGATTCTAACAGTAAAACGGTGCTATTGTATCTAAAAGGAGAAGACAAACCTGTCATTGGCGTAATGCAGGATTGCGATGATACCGATAAAGCCTGCCTTAATATGGTCATTAGCGGCGCAAAACCGGGCGGTGCAATATCACCGACAAATAGCCTGGACGAAAGCAAGTTGTTGGTGGTCCCTGCCAAATGTCAAAAAATGAAAACCGTAGACGGAAAGGACTACGGATCTTTGTATATTTCCCTTCGCGGAAAGCTCGTATCAGACGTGATATCTCCGGAGCAGATAGAACAATACCGCGATTTCGATTTTTATGCGAATATCAAACGCCTGTATAACGACGTGAAAGGCATGGAAGTTGCACTTGCATTGGATTACCTTATGAGAAAGCGCCTTGATGATGAGGATAACATATTGGATTGGTTTCCTGAGATAGAATCATTAGTCGGGCTTTTGTTCGGATACAACCCCTGCTGCGTGAAATATTTCTTAGAAACCCGCTGCTTTGATGGGGAAAAACATGAGCTGGAGAGGGCGGCTTCCGCTATTGTTGAAATTCCGCATGTTCTCTGCCGCGACTGCGCTGAGAAACTGCTGGCCGCGGCTGACGTTTCTTCTTTAACCATATTGTCTCCGCCACCGAAATCCTAAAAAATAAAGCCATTAACTTATCAAATGAAACTCTCCGCAGCATATTTTCTCCCACCGAAATCCACTTAAATCCCTCGCGCCAAGCAGAAAGTCCGCTCGAATTTCTGAGAGGTGGTGTCGATGGTTGGTTCGAAGAAGACGGATGGGCTGGATCCGCGGATTGAGGGGCTGCTGAACGCAGAAGCCCTGGAGAAGATGAGGAAAAGCGGGTTCACGGGCTCGCTTGAAGTGGGGTGGAAAAACGGTTCTGTAAGGCACTTTTCGCTGAACACGTCGCTTGAGTGGGGCGCGACGAGAAGGCGGAATTGCATTGAGTTTGATGGTTAGCGGTGTCATTATGAAAAAAGCCGCATATCCGACTGTGAAGCTCAAAGTCGAGGAAATAGCCGACCGCAAGGACTTCGGGCTGGGCATAGCGCGCATGAGCAACGCCAACATGAAGCGAATAGGGATGAAAGCGGGCGACATAGTGGACGTGATAGGCGCTCGTAGCACTAATGCCAGGCTCGTCCCGGCATTCCCGGCCGACGAGAAAATCAACATAGTGAAGATAGACGGGCTTGTGCGAAAGAAGTCCGGAGTAAGCATAGGCGAGCTTGTAACGGTCAAAAAGGCCAGTCCGGGCATCAAAATAGTGCGTGTGACCTTCCAGGACACGAAAACCGGGGAAAGCAAGGACTTCAATATGTACGGCATTGACGTTGAAGATGCTTATTGCATGGTAGATTCACTGTTGGTGAAGCATCAGGCGGACAAGTTCTTTGACGCGCTGGCGCCTCAGGACGGGTGACTAAATGAACAATGACATGAAACTACTAAATGATACTTTGAAATGTCTGAACGCGTTTGTTAGCAAGGAAGCGCTGGGATATGCGAAAAAGTACAAGCTTACCGGTGAATTCAGGATAGTCTTCAAGAACGGAAAACTGGACTTTGTGGACCTTCTTAACGGCAATTCATGGGGCCTGAGGACGCTGACGAAAAAGGAAGAAAGGGAGTGGGGTGTGACGAGCAGGCCGAGGGCGAAGAAAAAGAAACGTTAGAAACCATATGTTCCAAAACCGCAACGCCCTTTAAACAACGGTGCAAATTAGCCGTAACCGCATACGCGAACCGTATGCCGGAACCCATAACAAGCGTCGTGGCGGGAGCGAAACTCATGGCGCATGATTCGCTCTCTGTCCATGGCACCAGACAAGACAGGGAAGGTGATTCTGATGACAAGTACAGCAGATCTGGAAATGTCCGATGACGTCTTGAAATGCCTGAACGCGTTCGTAAGCAAGGAGGCGCGGGGATACGCGAAAAAGCACAAGCTCACCGGAGAAGTAAGGGTGTTCTTCAAAAACGGGAACCTGCGCTTTTTGGATCTTCCCAACGGTAATTCATGGCACTGGAGGACGCTGACGAAGAAGGAAGAGCGGGAACTGAGATGATACCCGTATAAAGGTGTGTTTTTTTAACTTTCCAGAACACAAAATGTATCTATGTGTGAACACGAGCTTGTTGATGACCCAAAAACGGGACAGACCTACTGCAAGAAGTGCGGACGTTTTATTCTGTTAGCGAAGCGAGTAGATGGAAAACCAACACTGAAGAGCATGGGCGGAGCGTTGGATTAGGCTTTTTCACTTCCAAACCCTCCTTGCCCTGTTCATACTCAGCATCAGGAACCCAAACAGCCCAAATATCAGGTAAAAGTTGTGCTGGTCCTCAATCAGCGCCAAGTACCTCATACTCAGGAACAAGTAAGCAAGCGGCGCAAGCAAACTGACGGGAAGGAGGTCGATCCTGCCTGAAAGCCTACCTGAAAGGGTGCATGGATGGTAGCCCCCGGCGAGGAGGGCGAGCGGCATGCCCAAACAGCGGCGGGTGTTGGCACGTGCAATGTATTTAATCAACAGAACGCATATTCAACGATATGGAGCATGCGGAAGGCAGGCCGATAAGGGTCGCGATATTCATAGACGGGAGCAACTTCTACCACAGCATGAAGAGCACGTTCATGGTTTCCGATTCCGACAGCAACGTGGATTTCAGAAAACTCATAGATATCCTTAAAGGCGGCAGGCTGCTCGTGGGCACCTATTATTACAACGCCTCGTTGGACAGAGGGTTTAATGCGGAAATATACTGGAAACAGCAGAAATTCTTTGCCGACCTGCGCACAATTCCGGATTTTCATGTCGTATTGTGCAGGCTAAGGAAAGGCGGTGATGGCGTCTATACGGTAAAAGGCGACGACATAAACATAGCCACCGACATGGTAAGCATGGCGTATGAGAACCAGTATGACGTTGCCATACTTGTCAGCGGCGACGGCGACTTCGTTCCGGCAATAAAGAAGGTCCAGAAACTGAACAAAAATGTGGAAAACGCGTGTTTTCACTGTTCGGCTTCCAATTTCCTGAAAAGCGTCTGCGGCTCTTCAATACCTCTTGATGAGATAATAGAGCAATGCTTCAAGAAATAAAATTAAAAAGAGCCCGGCGTCGCTGAGGCACGAGGCCCCATACAAGGCCGGGGATCATATAATAATCATTGGATGATTCTCCTATTTAAACCTTTAAGCGGTTCTCCGAGGCGTGCCGCGCAGGAAAGGAGCGGAAAGCGGCTCTTTGCGGTATTTTGCGCCCTTCCCGTCCTTTTCATTGCATTTTTTCATTTTTCCCATTCTCCCATTTTCCTGTATTTTTCATTTTGCCTGACAATTTCCCTTACGCATTTATTCAATTCCCAACCTTTATTCAGCATTTCAGGCGGCAATTCCAAAGCGGCATCTCCGCATTTCTTGTTGATTCTAAACAATTCTGCCGTAGTTTCTTCAACTGCCAACTTTTGCCTTTCAATTTCCCTTAACAACCTCTGCTCCTGTGGATACTTATCATTAACTATTTCCATGAGGCGTTTACATTCAGATTCGAGCATTTTTATTTTGTCACCGTTTTCATTGTCAAACGGCTTTGAAAAATTCGGGCATTCGCCGAACAGCACGCAAGTGCTGCATTTGCAAACTTTATTGACTTCTTTAGGAATTCCTTTAGATTTTGGCATACATACGTTAGTGCCTTCAAACTTATTAGGTTTTGCTCCTCACTTCCAAACCCTCCTCCCGCGGTTGAGGCTTAGGAGAAGGAACCCAACGAGGCCGAACATCATGTACAGGCCGCGTTCGTCGCCGAGAAGGGCGGCATACCTGAGGCTCAACAGCAAATACGCTACCGGCGCGAGCAACCCAACCGGCAATAGGTCGATCCTGCCTGAAAGCACACACGGATGCCAGCCGCCCGCCAAAAGGGCCAATGGAAATCCTTTGCTGTCCCGATAGACGGCTTCGTTGTAGTCCTTGCCGAGCAGCTTCTTCGCCTCAGCCCGCGAGAGCGGCCCCAGGCTGGTGCGGCGTTCGAATGCCCAGTCCAGCCTGCCCTTCAGCGGGGCTTCGGCGGCCCCAATTATCACTATGCAGCCAAATGAGGAGAGCTCGGCCAGCATCTTCGCTGCTTTCTTGCTTGCGCTGTCCAAATCGTCGATTATTATGACTAGGGGCATGCCGCGCTCCTGCTCTATGGCGTCTAGGAGCTCGGAAACCGTTAGGCCGCGAGTCTTTAGCTCCAACCGCTTACAAATTCTCAATAATAACGGCCGCAGGCTGTTGGGCTCGCGCCAGAACAGGCTGCCGCTCTGACGGGCGAACGCTCTGAGCAATGCCGTCTTGCCTATGCCCGGCTTACCCATTACCAAAATGTTCTCTCCCTTATTCACGGCTGCCCTTATCTGGCCGAGCTGGGCTTTGCGGCCTACGAATGCCATTGGACTACCTCCTGAATTAGCTCTATAGGTGAGCGTTGGGTGACGGCGGACAGACCAAGAACCAGCGCGGCGGCTGCCAATACCCAAAACAGCATATTCTCGGTGCGTCCCCCGGTCTTGACAGGCCCTCCCAGCAGCACGAAGTTCAGGTTTTTGGGCCAGGCCAGCTGGACGCCGCTTGGGGTAAGCAGGTCAAGCAGTATGTGGGAGAGGGCGCCGAGGAAGGCTGCGGGGCCGAATACCAGGGAAGCGGCCAGGAACAGCAGGGAATGGGTGGCTGTGCGGTGGCCGAAACGGCTATTCAGTTGGCTGGAGAGCGGGAACAGGCGGCCGGGCAGGCTTTTGGGCGTGTCTACGTCCGGGAGGATGGAAAAGAGCAGCCCAAGGCCCAAAAGAGGCCAGCTTAGGCCGAAGTAAGCCATCAGAAGCCAACACGCGAGCAGGTGAGTTTTGGACTTTATTTTGCTCCCGTAAATAATAATACGTCGTGTAAAGATTAATACTTAACGGTAGTATAAGTACTTTTGGGAAAGGTTTAAGTAGTAGTGGACGGGTTTCTGCGAAAATACAACATGATATTTAGCGCGACCGCAGGGAGCGCGCACTAAAGTTTTGAAAGAACGAACTTGAGGAGCTTGGAGTTCTTGTTCTCGTCGAACGGGACATCTGCAATACAGGTTCCTCTTCCCGGAACCGTGTTTTTTTCATATTTCTTCGCTAAAGTTTCAGCCGACTTAAGCAACTCGTCGTGAACTGCCTTGCTAACGTGAAAACTCATATAAATTTTATTATTATGATTTTCAGTATAATCCGTTACTGGATTGATTTTGTACTTTCTGTTGATATTTATAATTTTATTTTGAAATAAAATTGTTATAGTTGGGGCATCTAGTTCTTCATCGTTCATTATCAAATCTTTTCCAAGAATATTTAGAGAAAATAAAGCATTTTTTTGAAGTTTCATTCCACCAACCCATAATATTTTAATTTATCGTAAGCGTTTAAAGTTTTTACATCTACTCCGTTTGTTTTTAGTATTCTTAAATTTTCCTTTATTTGGGATATTACCGTACCATCAATTTCCCGTTGCGGTGTTTCATATGTTTTAGCGTTTTCAAAGTCCTGAAGGTAAGCGTTAACTTCTGATTCTGCCATATACACCTGGCGTTCGGCTTTCGTCATCGTTTCCGTGGTCGGATATCCTGCTTTGGCATGGTCAGTGCTGTGACGCACTTCGTGCATGAGGTCTCCGAACCTGGTCTGGTCGCCGTAAGTCAGCTTTTTAGTATTGATGTTGTAAATACCGCGTGCATTCCGCTGGTAAAGATATTCCGTATCCTTGATAACTTTTACCCTTCTCGGTTTGAGGATAGTTTCCATGGCTTTCAGCACGTTCGGATGGTCGACCACATTCGCCTTTGCAACGGCCTTAGCCCATGTAGAACTTCCGCTTCCAATCCCTACAGATGCGGCTACTATCGTTCCGTCTACTATCCCCTGTTCCACGACATCCCTCCGCGCATCAACGCAGGCCTTGGCAGAGCCGTCTTCCAATGTACACGCATCATCAACGTTGTTAAGCTTGGCGCCGTATGTGGTAGCGGCGTAATAAACAGTGCCAACAGCCGCTGCTGCACCAACACCCACACCTACTGCGGTTACGGTTGCGGCGCTAACACCTACGGCTACCGCAACGGCCGGCACCCAGACAGGAGCGGTAACCACGGCGACCACAACCACTGCGGCGACGCCTATTCCCCACGCTATTTCCTCCCAATGGTCCATCACGGTCTGCCCTACGAAAGCCATGTCCCGTAGGTTCTTTTCCTTGAGCTTGCGGTCCGCGCCCCATAGGTCGCCTTTCAACGCCATTGATGCGATATCCGAATATTGCTCGTATTGTTCTTTTACGCCAAGATATACGGTTTTCCCTAATCCGCTGATGGCACCCGTGAAATCATTCCATAAATTGTTAACAGAATAGTAATCTTGCTTCACCGGTTGCGGTTGAACCGGGTCCGGCTGCCTGGCCAAAACCTTCGGGCTGAACACTGCCGTAGTTGTCACGGTCGCATTGGCGCTCCAGGCCGCATTGCTCGCCGCAATTAATTGTTTTTTGCCGTCGTCCGTGAGAATATCGGAATATTTGGCGGCTAACAATGCGTAGGAGCTGCCCGCGTCGGCATAGCTTTTGCTGCTCTGGATGTTTGCGAGGTCCTTCTGGAGCTGGGCGGACTTTTCGTTGAGGGCGGACTGCTGCGCCAAATATGCCGCCTGCGTCTTCTTGAGATTATATTGCCGCATCTTCTCCGCGTACTCCTCGTCCATGCGCCTTATTTTCTCTTTCTCGGCGAGCACGGCGGCTTCGTTGGCCTTTCCCGCGGCCGTTTGGTAAGCATTGAAGGAACTGCCCGTTGAAGCCGTGTAGGAGCGGTAAAGGTAGGCGCCTGCACCTATCGCTCCGACCGCCAATATGCCTGTGAGTGCCATTCCTGCTGTCTGTGCATTTGTGTCAGACTTGGCTGAGGCGCCCTTGCTGTCCGAAAAGGGCGAGCTGACGGAAATAATGCTGATAGAGGAGCGGTCGATATTGTTTTCTGGGCTGTTGGGCAGCGCGGCAGGAGAGGCTACCGTAATTTCATAATACTCGAGCAGCTGGGATCTGTCGGAGAGCTTGACGCCGCTCTCGACAAGCCTTTCGGCCCAGCATTCGTTTTCGTTCCACGGGACCGTGCAGATTATTCCGGGGCCGGGCTTCACACGCTCGGCAATCCACCAGTCGACCGTGGAATCGGCCGCCAAGCCCGGATTGTGGTTCGCGGTGGCCTTGGGCATTCGGATGAGGCGGAGCTCCACGCGGTAATCGCCCGGTTCGTTGAGTTCAAGCGGCAGCTCGGGGACGGAAGCGGAAAGGGAATGATAATATGTGGGATAGTAGTTGCGGATGTTGTCGCCCTGGGGAGCGTAATCGAGCACGGTTTCCATTCCGTCAGGACCGATCAGGGTGCGGTAAACAACGAAGGAGTCGGGCGTGTAAGCGTTCCCGTAGTTGTGGTACCAGCAGTCCGGCGGATTCACGCAGACGGCCCAGTATTCCCAGCTTTCCAGGTAGACGGCCTTCGCGGGCAGCGTGAATCCTTCGGCAGCGGCAAGCGCAGGCAGCAGCACTAAAGAAACGGCAAACGCTACCAATACCACGGCAAAGCGGTTTTGGGGCATATTACCTATAATATATTGGAAAAGTGAGCCTTAAAAGCGCGCACGGACAGTTCGACATTTGTATAAATACCTTTTTTGGGATTTAAGGGCTACTTTTCTTCAGCGACCCAATACCGCACCTCTTTTCCGTCAACTTCCGAGATGACATCGCCCTCGTTCTCCAGCCGCTTCAGGTTGTGGGCCATGGAGGTGTGGTGGAGACCCAGAGCCTCCCTGATTTCATTACGGCACGCGCCCGGATTGCCCTTGAGGTAACCCAGTATCTTCCCCCTTGTCAGTGCCCCGTCCTTCCTGCTCCTGCTGTACACCTTTTTTCCGCCGAGCACTTCCTCGCATTCGGGCCTCCAGGCGGGTTCCACGATGCACAGGAAAACCAGGTCCTCCTCCCCCACGTTCCTGATCTTCTGCGTGGACCTGGGAGGGATGTAAACGGCCTGGCCTTCCCGGACTTCGGCCTCCTCATAGTCCACGTACATGATGCCCTCGCCGGCGAGAACATAATAGACCTCGGAGACCTTCAGCCTGTGGGGGGCCGTTATCTTTCCGGGCCTGACAACGGCGTGGGCAAGGCTGTACCCCACTTTCAGGTCGTCCTTCAGCGGGTTGAACAGCTCCCTAAGGGCGGCGCCGTCGCCCGAGACGATTTCCTTGCGCTCGGAAAGGTCCCTGATGAACATGCAATCTAATAGGAAAGAAAAGGTTAAATCGGGCGCTCTGCGGGCGTCCTAAAGACTTGGGGCGGGGACCAGCGAACTTTTCGTGATGTATCCGAACTCTTCGGCCGTCATGACGCCCTCGGAAAGCAGCCATTTCAGGGCTTCGTTGCGGAAGTCAAAACCTTTTTCCTTTAGCGAAGGGGAAAGAACGGAAGAAAAGAATTTTGACAGGTCCCTGGAGGTCTTTTCGGTCACCCTTTCCAGCACCCGTTGGCAGGCCCTTCCCTTCTCAACGTCGTGCTCGTTCATCAGGTCCATGAACCCGGCGGGAATATACGTGATGACCGCCCTTTCCTCGAGCGCACTGACATCTTCGTCCGTGCCTTCGAGCAGGTTCCTGTCGCGCCTGTACAGCAGTTCGTGGGCATCGAGTATGACCAGAGGGGCTACGGCGGCCTTGGACGGCAGCGTCTTGCTCAGATGCTCGTAAACGGGCAGGTGGCACGTCCCGAACTGGGCTATCACGAAGCGGCCGGAGGCCAGGTCCTGAACCTGCCTGATTATGTCGCGGTTCCTTCGGTAATTAATGTCCGCGGACCTGCGCTGGACGGCGAGGCACTTTTTCCTGAAGCCGTCGTAGTCCCCGGTGCAATAGCGCTTTATCATGTCCGTCTCGTCCTTGACCATCACGACCTCGTGCTCCCAGTACAGGTCAAAATCGATGTTTTCCTTCACGGAAGGGATTTTGGATTTTCGGAGGTAACAAGAAAACCCGTTGAAACCGTCCGAAGGCGACTCGGAGAACCCCTGCCTCTCGCTTTCCCGGCAAAGCTCGAACGCCCTTTTTATGCCGCCGTACGTCGACATATCCAGGTCCGCGAACTCCGTCATGTTCTCATAGGCGGCCTCGGGGAGGGTTATGCGCTTGCCGGTGGAAGACCTCTTCAAAACGACCTTTCCGTCCTTCCTTTCCACAAGGCAGGTGCCCTCAAAGGCCCTTTTCTGCTCTTTCTGCATGGGCGCCAGGCAGCGCACATCGAAGCCGCCGTGCTCCTCAAGCACGACATAAGGCTTGCCGTATCCTTCGCACCCCGACCTGAAGTGCTCGAAGGCCCTTATGACGTAAGCGGCATCGCGGCCGTTGCTGTGCGGGCTGAATATGAAAGCCGCCCCGTCTTCCTTCGACAACGCGGGCAACTCATCCGAGCCGACTTCTAACATGGGAAGTATAGAAGTGAAAAGGTTAAATCGGGCGCTGCGGCCTGCTTCTACGATCCGATGAGCTTTTCGCGCACGGCCCTGTTCCAGGGCCCGAACAGGAAGAAATCGGCGTTCTCCTCCTGCCTTTTGAAGAAACCGTGCAGCCATTCGTAATTGTATCTGAACTCCTTCTCGTACCTGCTGCTTTCGGGCCTTTTCATATAAGGCATGACGAGCTCGCCTTCCCAGTTTGCAATGAGGCGCACGCTTTCCAGCCCGATCTCCCTAAGCGTCCTTTCTCCGTGGTTCAGCCCGCCGCAGCCGTCGGTCAGGGTCAGGTAGAAGGCCGGCGCAAGGCCGAACTCGTACTGGACGAACTCATTGTCCCCGGTTCGCACGCCCTCGTAGCGGCCTATGGTGTTGGTCTTCCCGTCCTTGTGCTCGGAAGTGCTCGAGATGCCGTACGGGAATATGGCGCACTGGAGCGGCCTGCTCTCGTAAATCGCGCAGCGCTTCTTTTTCAGGCTTACGCAGACGTCGTCAGCTTCGGGGCCGTTCTTGCAGCAAGTGCCGCATTTCCGGCATTCGAAGGTCAGGCCGGCCAGGCTGGTTATCGTGAGGTCCCCGAAAACGAATTCCTTCACTTCCATGCCGCCCTTCATGAGGGTCTTGCGCTCGGCATAGTCGGGGTCGTCGCGGAGAATGGACTCAATAAGCCTGCTGGGCTTTAGCATGAAGATTATTGCACGGAAAAGGTTAAATTGGGCGTTTGCGGGAATTTTTTACCACATCGCGAAATAATCAGTCAAAAAAGGATCTTTTTCCAGAAAGCCACTTCTTCCTTTATTGCGCCGATTATGGAGGGTGCCGGAGAAACCTTCGGCTTCATGGATTTATGACTGTCATGCGCCTTGGTCCATCTCTGGGCGATGCGACAGGCAGGATAGTCGAATTCGGCAATTCCAATGCCTTCAATCAAGTGCTTCTTCTTTACTCTCCCTGTTCTGCTGATATAATTAATATCGGTATGCTCCGGCGCACGCCTGCTGAGATGGACCGTGGCGTTGCGCTCGGTCTGCCATATGGGTGTCGTCGCTTCGGGCAGTTTGATTTCAACCTCTTCGTGAGGGAATTGGAATTTTTCCTCAACTTTGGTTGAGGCGGGTGCCGTTGCTTTTTTGTACGTCCCCGCCAATCTTTTAAGATTCTCGCGCACTGAATCGCGGACGGAAATATCGCAGCCGTTCGGCGCGGTCCCGAATACGCCTTCATAGCCGGGCTGCTCCGGTACGAGCCTCGATTGTGGCTCCGGAACATCGTTTGCATAGTTGCGCATTGATTCCCTCAGCTCGCGGCTGTGCCTTTCGGCCATATCGAAGGCTATCCCGTTGTCCCGTGCGCGGTCCTCGGCCGTGTAAACGGGGTAAAGATGTTCTGGCAACGGCTTGCCCCACGGTTCGCCGTGCTCCTGCATCAGGCGCGCCTCTTTCATGGAGGGTAACTCGTAATTTGCTTGTAAAACAGGCGCATATGCGTCACCCAAAAGCGGGTCGGGAATCAGGTCGGTAAAAATGCACGCCCCCATTGAAGGTTCTTCCGGCTTCTCTTTAACGGGGTTTTCCCTGTATTTTCTATGGTTGGCTTCCGTTTCTTTCTGCTCTTTTTCCTGTTCTTTTACCAGATACGCGCTCCAACCTTCTTCTATTTCTTGCCTTACTTTTCGTTCGGCCTCCCTGTGTTCTTTATCCCTTCTTACACCTTCCTCTATTTCTTCCCACATATCAGAAGGCCCCGCCGAACAGTTTGGCGAAAAAGCTCACTATCGCTGCTACAAAGGACTGTATCGCTGGCGCTATGCCCGCACCAAGTGCGAACATGCCCGTGGGCGATTCAACTTTCGGTTGTTCTGTTTGGGGCTGCGCAGGCTGTGGGGCAGGTACGGGCTGGTTCGGCTGCGCGGACTGTTCTGGTTTGGGCTCGACTTTGGGTTGGCTCTTCACGGAGGTCGTCTTGTTGACAGGCGCGGCCATTCCGCCGCCTCCACCGCCCCCGCCTCCTCCGCCGCAACTGGTGCATGGCGCTGGCTTCGAGTTAACAGTAATATTCTTGTTTGCGGAACCGGTGTTGTTGTAAGCGTCCTTGAGGTCGACGGCCAGCGTCCAGGTCCCTACCTGGTCGGCAGGCACAGCAACCGAGTAAACGCCGCCCCCGACTTCGGCAAGCGTGAGGTTCTGACTGGCTGATTGTCCAATGAGCAGAACCGTAATGTTGCCAAACCCTTCGTAAGGATCGCCGTTCGCCCAGCTCACGTTGAGCGAAACCGACATGCTGTCGCCTTCGGTCACGGAGGAAGGCGCGGAGAGCGAAAGCAGAAGGGCATCGGTGGTGTTCCACTCCGCGTAGGACGAGCCGTATCCGCCGCCATCAATGCGCGCGCTGAGGTAAAGCTGGGCGAGGTTTGCGCCAGGAGTTTTCTGGAAGGTGAAGCTGAACGGGCCGGTCAGGTCGGAAGCGATCCAATTGTAGCCCACGAAAGCCCATCCGCTCCAGCCGTCCCCGTAAGTGACGTTCGATTCCTCCACGTCGAGGCTGTTTCCATCGGGCACCACGGCATCGCCATTCAAATCCTCCCAGCCATCGAACGCCATGGTGATGTTGCGGCCCGAGTTCAGGGGGCCTGACGGCGCGGTGACCGAGACGTTCACCGCATAGAGGGGCATGAAGAGCGTGATATCGGTCCGGTTGGCCGAGCCGTAGGCCGAATCCACAAAAATGTCCGCATACCAGGTCGCGTAACGGCCCGGAAGGACCGGACCCTTGATAACGTTCGGGGACTCGCAAAGATACGTCCGGTTGTCATAAGGATCGGTGCAGTTGTAAAGGTAATAGGTCGTGTTCTCGAAGGTCTGGTTAAAAATCACGGTGTCGACAAACTCCCCGCTCTCGTTGTAGGTCTTGTTGTAGACCACGATGGTTGTTTTGTTGAAAAAAGGATAATTCCCGAACAGGCCCGCGTCTATCCATTTGCCGGCCTGGTCGTACGGATACAGGTCAAAATAAACGGCATCGCCCGGCGCGAAACCGTCCTTATAGTAATAACTCGCGGTGACGTTCCTTGTTGCCCGCGCATAAAAGGAGGCCAGGATGGGCTCGACCGCATATTCGTAGGGTTCGGAATGGACTGCGCAGGCCGTCCCGTCCGTGAAAAAGACATCAACCGGCCACCAGCCCGAGTGGTCAGCGTTCTCGACCACAAAGCTGCCGTTGTAGGGGCTATCGATATGGAACTTGTCAACGTAATTTTCCCGGGACAGCGTTATGTTGCCGGAAAGGAGGGTCGCATCCGTTTCGTTAAGAGCATAAACGGTGTAGTAAACGGTGTCGCCGGGAGAGAAGCGGTTCGTAATGTTCTGCCACGTGCGCAGGGAATCGTTGAAGTAGGTCATGTCCACCGTTATGTTCGGGGTGAGCACACAACTGCCGCCGGCCGGGACGCAACCTTCCGTGCAATTCTCCGGCTCGGCGGGCGTGGTGTTCCCGCTTGAGCCGCCGCCTGAGCCACCGCCGCCGGTAACGGGCGGGTCGTCCGCCAAGACCAGCGGCATCGATAAAAGCAGGAAAAACGCTAACGAGAGGACCATCAACGTACGGTTAACAGTCATGCTAACTTATTAGCAGCCATTTCTCATAAAACAGTCGCCATTATGTTAATTAATTAGACTTATTAATTATTTTATTAATATGTATTAACGATTATCGCTAACGTTAACACAGATAGGTTTAAGTATTAATAGGTCATAGTAATTAGTATGGAAGAGACGAAAGGCATAGTGCAGATAGTTTTTCTCGGGCACTACGGGCAAATGGAAAGGGCAATATTCTTTTTGCGAAGGTTCATACCGCAAAAGGTCTATTTCCTGCGCAGCTCCGAACCTTACGATTTCCTGGGCGAGGACTTCAGGGATGCGATGGAAGAGGAGCTGAAAAAAGAGCTGCCCAAATGGGTGGCCGAGCAGAGCGAGGACGTCAGCCTCCCGTTCTTCGATTTTGAAAAGCTGTTCCCTCCGCTCGTAAAAATAATGACCGAGGAGAGGGCGAAAGGGAACGAAGTGATAGTGAACTCGCACGGCTCATCCATGCCCGCGGCTTTCGCGGCCGCAATAGCGACGGCGCTCACGGGCGCAAAACTTTACTGGGCGGAGCCGGACCATTGGGAGATGAAGGAGGTCGGCAAAAGGAAGGTGGCCTTCCCGGTGGGCACGAAAAGGGCGGTCGAAATAAGGATACCGCTCATGCCCGAGCTCCCCAAATCGCCGGACAAGGACGTGCTCATCCACGTCTTCTCCAAGGGCGGCGCAGTAAAGGGCAAGCTTGCGGGCATCTCCGAGGAAATAGGCTTCAAGAAGCTGGGCGCGAACGTGAAGAAGCCCGGAAGCGGCATCGTAAAGCTCTCCAAGATAATCAAGAGGCTGCGCGAGGACGGCTACATAACCACGAAGAAGGTCGGGCGGAAAAGCTTCGAGGTCACGCTCACTGACAAGGGAAAGATGATAGGCGAAGTGGTCTCGCTGCTTTAGCGGATTTTAATCCTTTTCTTCACCATTCTACGCATGGTCAAGGACTGGATGGCCCGATACATAGACGAGGACTTCACGGACAGGGAGGCCAGAAAAAGTTTCGGCAAAATGATTCTGGAGTTCATCAACAAGGAGAAAGACGCGTGCCTGAAAGCCGCGGGAGAAAACGAGGAAGAAAAGATCAGATGCATGCGGACCGCGATAAGGGTATTTTACGACGCAGAGGTCGAGTTCCATTCCCTGCTTCCGCGGACGAAGGAAGAGGAGCGCGAATCCATGAAGGCCATGTACGACCTTTTAATCGAAACCAGTAGGGGCCACGAAAGCCTCCGTGGCTCGAAACGTTTTTCTCCGAAAGGGCTTGCGGCGAACAGCTTCATAGCTTCCTGCGACATGGAGGAGGAATACCTCTGGCCGCTGTTCGCGGACAAAAAAAAGGCCGAATGCTTCACGCCGGTGATACTTGCGGGCGGACTGAACCAGCGGTTCGGAAAGGTATCGAAGCCCCTCCAGACCATCGTAGGCACGCCGCAGCTGACGAGGGTCATAGACCAGCTCAAGAGCGCAGGGTTCGAGGAAGGCGAAATTTACGCGGTCACAAAGGCGGGGTACGGCTACCAGTCGGAACCGTTCCGCTTCTTCCACCAGGGCGCGGGGAAGGGCCTGCGCGTCAACAACGTTTCGTTCAAGGACGAGCTCCAAAGGGCGGAAGTCGTCAAAAGGTTCGCGGACGGCGCCCTCGAGTTCGCGGAACAGGGCCGGGACGACTTTGAATTCAGGGAAGAAAAACGGGAACTCAAGAAAAACATCCTCATCCTGCATGCGGACTGCGTGTTCAGCACGGCAGCGCCAATACGCATGTTCCTGGAAAGGGGCGAGAAAACGCTTGACAAGGATAACGAAGGGTACTGCGTGTTCGAGCTGTTCAAGCGCAGCGATTACCTGGCGGGCGGGCCGATAAGCGACATCTGCGGGTATGCGTTCGAAAGGGAGTCTTACGGAAAGGCCTGGGAGAACACGGACAAGCCGAAAGGAAAAATAAGCATAAGCAACGACGTGTGCAGGGAAATAGCCAAAGGCGGAAAGTTCGTGAAGTCAAGGATGCTTTTCTCCAACATCAACAGCACCAATTCCTATAATACGGCGTTGCTGACGTCCGCAAGATGGAAAAGCTATGACGAGTTCGTAAAGTACGTAAAAACGGCCAATAATGAAACGGAAGGCGAACGGCCAAAGCCCTAAAGAACGAGGTCATCAGGCATCTTATTTGCGGAAATGACGCTTTCGTTCATTACGGTATTTACCCTGCGATTCTTTCCGGTGCCCGTGTAGACCGTAATGTATGCCTTCTTGCTCAGCTCAATGAATTCCTTCTTGGATTTTATCGTTTCCTTCTTTTCTACGCCGCTTTCCCGATAGGAAACCAAAGCTTCTATCGGAAACTTGAGCTTCTTTGCAAAAGCCTCTAGGGACGTCTTTTCAGGCTTGATCATCTCCTTAGTAATGAAGGGGTGAAATTCTTTCTTGTCCATTATCATCGCACTGTCGTGTTAGTCGCATTACCGCTGACTGCACTGCCCGCAGTCAGGCCGCCCGATACGTACGGGCCCCAGGAGCCCCTGTACCAGCTAGGTATCTGTGTGGCTTTCTGTATATTTGAAACTTGCGTAGAAGTGAGTCCCCATGCCTGCGGATTGGTCCACCATGTGTGTTGGGCCGCTTCTAACGGCCCCTTTCCGATGAACCTTGAAACGGCGCTGTCTATGGCGACATCATGCAAAAGCGGATTGGCGTCCACCCATTGGGGCACCTTTACGACGCCTCTCAGGTATGCGGTTTCACCGAAAGTTTCGTGCGCCATTATCGTGTTCTTGTATGCCATGAATGTAGGATCATCAATGTTCTGCACCACCATCACGATGCTTCTGGTCGGGTCCCCGGTCACCAGAGGGTTCCCTGTCGCAAATGCGGGCGGCGCGCGTTCGGTTCCCCATACCCTCAGCGTAAGGTCCTTGATTTCTTCCGTAGTCTTTGCTACAGGCGTCACTTTCGCCACGTTCGCGATCTTCAGCGCCTGAATGCCTGTCAGGGCCGCACCTGCCACCCAGATGATGTCGCCGCCCTTGCTGTTGCCGACCTGCTTGAGCTCAGCGTCGCTCTGCGTCTGCGTGAACTGCCAGGAGTCGTTGGCTATTATCGCGCCTGCGCCGATCGCACCTATCGCGGCCCCGGCCACAAGGAGGGAAGACCCGCCGCTAGGTATCGCCGCAACCAAACCGCCCACGACTATCGCGGTCTTGGCCAAAGTATCTATCGGGTCCTTTTGCAGGGCGTTGCCGTAGGCGATTGCGCCGTTGTAGAGGAACTTGCCCGCATCGAGCGCGGCCCGGCCCGACGCGACATAGACGGCGCCATTCAGCAGGCCGCCGCCAATCAGCGCGGCGGCCTCAACAGGATGGTTGTTAACATAATCGAACCCGATGCCGACCTGGTTAGCCACGCTTCCTGTGAACTTACATATCCCATCCCACAGCCCTTCGGCCGCGTATTGCCAGCCTTTTATTATTTTTGGGGTGTTGGGCGAGTTCGACGCTTTGAACAGCGTGTATGCCACGCCCATGCCGCTCGCTCCAAGCATGGTGTTCAACAAAATATTGCTGGTCGCGGCCTGCGTTCCTGTGTTCTGGTTGAAAGGCGTCGTCTGGCTGTTAAAAGTGATAGGAGCTTTCTCGACTTTGAACACAGGCCCGCTGAACGGCGCGGTTATGAAGTTCCAGGCTTCGCGCAAGGGATTGAGTGAGTGCAAATCGCTGTAACCGCTTCCGCCGATGCGGCCCACGCCTCCGCTGCCGAAGCTGCCGCTTATTGCGCTTACCGAAATGCTGCTGCTTGAACCGCTTGAGCTGCCGGTTGTTCCGCTACCAGAACTTGAGCCGCTTCCGCTACCTGAGCCGCTGCCGCTTTTTCCGCCGCTAGAGCTCGTTCCGCCGCCGCTTCCCGAACCGCTGCTGGTTGTTCCGCTACCACCCGAACTGCTTGAGCTGCTCGTTCCGCCGCTGAAGGCGCTGCTGACCGCACTGACAGCGCTTGATATTGCGCTGCTTACTGCGCTGACCGCAGAAGAGACTGCGCTGCTTACAGAGCTGGCAAAACTACTCACTGCGCTGGAGAAAGAGCTGAACCAGCTGAGCTGAGTGCCCACCTGCTCGTCATAGGCAGCGCTGGGCGTATAGAACGTGAAGAGCAGAACCACGAATACGGCCGCCCCCAACAGCCATTTCCGCATAATAATAATTGGCAGGAAGCAATAAAAAGGGCGCAATCGGCATACGGCAGGGAACGAACCTGCTTATTTTGGCGGGTCCCCGTGTATGGTTTCGCCCTCAAAGCGGATGGAATAGCCGTCTTTCCTGAGTCCGATGATATACCAGTGCATAAACTCGTCAACAAACAGCTCATTGCCATTATCATCAACTGCCTTATGCGTCTTGGATTTCTGTTCTTGCGGCGGGACAGGCTTTTCATCTTTTGAAAGGTATTTGTCAATACCGGATGCCAAAACCTCAGGTATTTTCAGGTCGGATTCCGTGACCGCCCTGGGGTAGACATTGCATGTTCTCGGGTCGTAACGCGAGCCGCCGCACGTGGGTTGCAGGCCGGTCGGCACAATGCCCGCATCGGTCATCTTGAACAGCGGCGCAATCGCATCCCCCCTTACGATTGTCGGTTGTGCAGGGTAATCGCACATATTAATTAATTGAAGGAGAAACTTTTTAAACGCCCGTTCCAGTATCGCGACGTCGTCCAATTTCTTCACAACAACCCGAGCCGCACAAGAACGTACAGGAACGCCACTATTGCGGCGAAAGCTATGCCGGCCAGCCCCGCATAAATCCTGAACCTTTCTCGGTCGGGCAGGAATTCGGGGGCGAAAATGGCGTCCCTGATCTTCCAGGCGTTCAAGTGAAGAGCATTGGAGAAGTGGATTCCGGCATTGCGGTCGTACGATATGGTTATGTTGATGTCCCGCCTGCCTTTGTAGTGCCTTTTCATGAACTTTGCGGTCTCAACGTCGGAGCAGCTGATGGTTATCCGCTTTTTGCCGCTCCTGGCGAAAGCCGCAGGGGCGACCTTGCCGATATCCACTTTGTCCGGCCAGTCCCTTTCCCTGCAATAAAGCGGAAAGGAATGCGCGACATGAAGGCCGTGAACCGAGCCCAGATACTTGTATTTTTCGCCGCACTTCGGGCAGACCTTGGGAAACCTGTATATCGGCGTGCCAACTTTGCGCTTGCAGGTCTGGCAGGTCCACATGCCCCATGTCATGCAATCACCCCTTTCCCACAAAGGACTTGACCATGTTTTTCTTCGGGACAGGCCGCCAGGGTATTTTCCCGTACTTGTCAAGCGCCCACCAGTGGGTGCCGTTGAAATCCTCGAAAAAGTAAAGCTCCCTGCAGCTTTTCTGAAGCTTCATAATAAAGGCTTCCAAGTCTGCTAATTTTGCGTCGGACCACCTGTCAAGAACGTCCATTCCGGTTACGAAATAGATACCTATTTCATCGTCGGCAACGACTTTCCAGCTTTTCAGCAAAACCTGCTTCGGCATGCTGGCGAGCTTGATGAATGCGAGCACAGACATTAATTTTGAAGGATGTGAGCCTTCGGGCCAGCCGTAATGCTCGTACGTGCTTTCCAGTTTCCTGACATCCAGGCCGTATTCTTCGGCCCACTTGATAATCTGCTCCAATGAAACCTTCGGCCCGACGAGCCTGAAGCCGGGATGTTCGCCCAAAATGAAGTTCCCCCTCAAAAACGAAATGATATCTTCGGCGCATTTGTCGCAAAGCCAGAAGGTGGCGTGCTGGTGGCAGCCTTCCGTCTTGCCGTCTGGATGGCAGGAACCCGGCGCTATAGTGAAATCGTATTGCGGGCCCTTGTGCGGGCACTCGACATACAAGCAGCCTCCGTACCTTTCGATCAGGTTGTTCAACAGCTTCACGGCCTTCTCGGGATCCAGTTTCCATTCTCCGACAAACTCACCGCTACGGACCGAAAGCCGGACTTCACTGACCTTATGGCTGAGGTACATGAGAGAAATCCGTTTTTGAAAGCTTAAAAGCATACGGCAAGGGACGAACCTTACTCCCGTATCGCGACGTCGTCCATTATGCCGTCAGAATCGGTATCCAGGCCTTCGACGACGTGCGCATAGAGGTTCTTGTCATGCTTGTTTGGTGCGCAAACAGCATCGAACTTGCGCAGGAAGGCAAGCACTGCGGCCTTGGTTCCTGCGCGCCTTTTGCCGCTTATCACAAGTATCTCTTTTGTCTTGTCGAACGGGTTCTTTATTTTCAGTATCAGACCTTCCTCTTCCTTGTATGTTTTGTCGGACGCACTGCTGTATATTGAAAGGAAGTAGCCCTTCTGGCCGCGCGCAGCCTGGAAGCGGACGGGCAGCCTGTTGTTTATTTTGGCCGTGATTGAGTTGACGCCGGGACCGCCTATCAGTATCAGGTTGTTTTTCAGGTCTTTCTCGGCAAGCTGGGTGTCTATCTGCACGGGCTCTTCGGGCGGGACGGAAAGGAACGTTCCGAGGAAAGCGGCAAGAGTGGCGGCCTCGGGACCGTCCTTCGCGCGAGCCCCTGTTTCGCCGTGTGGCTCTGGGCTGCCCACCACTATCAGCGCGTTAAGCCGTCCGGCCGCTATGAACGGCTCCAGGAACCTCTGCTGGTCGGGTTTGGCTTCGGATATCTTTGTGGAGGGCTGGAGCGGCTTCAGCAGCAATGCCAGGGCGGATTCACGGACAGCATAGATCTTTGCCAACGCGCCCTGCTTTGTCTCTGTCCCGACGCGCTCTATGAGCTTCTGCTTTTCCAGATTCCTGATGTGATAATAAACTTTCTGCTCGTGCACGCGCAGCTGCCTTGCTATTTCTTTTGGATAGGTCGGCCTTTCGGCCAATGCCTTCAGGATTTTCCAAGCCAAAGGACTGAAGGCCGAGGAAACTTCCTGCGGTTCGGCAATTTTGGCGGGCAGGCTGAACGTTTTCCCGCCCCTTTGGTCCAATATGTAGGCCATGCAACCACTATGATTTGTTTTTTACTACTATTACAATTGTTTTACTAATATTTATATACCTATTCCCACCATTATTGAACTTAAGGTTTTACCCCATGTGTGGAATAATCGGATACGCAGGGAAGAAGAACGCGGTGCCGCTCGTTTGCGACGGACTGAAAAAGCTGGAGTACCGCGGCTACGATTCTTGCGGAATAGCGGTCAAGACCAACGGCATAATTTCCGTCATCAAGGACAAGGGAAAGATAGCGGACGTGCTCGATTCTGCGGAAGTAAGGAAGCTCACAGGCAACATCGCGATGGGACACACGCGCTGGGCCACGCACGGCACGGTCACGCAGGAGAACGCGCATCCGCACCTTTCAAGCAACGGCGAGATAGCGGTCGTGCACAACGGCATAATTGAAAATTATCAGGAGCTGCGGAAGTTTCTTGAAGGGAAGGGGTTCAAGTTCCACAGCCAGACGGACACGGAAGTGATACCGAACCTCATCGAACTTTACTTGAGGGAAGGGAAGGGCTTCACGGATGCGGTAAGGGAATCGCTCAACAGGCTGGAAGGGAGCTATGCCGTCCTCATAATGCGGAAGGGCGCGGACATGCTCATAGCCGCGCGGAAGGAGTCGCCGCTCGTGCTCGGGCTCGGAGCGGAAGGGAACTTTGCAGCGTCGGACATACCTGCATTTTTGGACCACACGAAGAAGGTCATTTACCTGTCGGACTTTGATATGGCCGTTCTTAACAGGGACCTCAAAATATACAACGTCAAGACCGGCCTGCCCGTCGAGCGCAAAATATCGACCGTAGAGTGGAGCGCGGAGCAGGCCAAGAAAGGGAATTTTGAGCATTTCATGCTGAAGGAGATATCCGAGCAGGCGGAGACGCTGGGCAAGGCCATCGAGCAGGACCGCGGTTCCATCGAAGAGATTGTAACGGCGATAAAGGCGGCCAAAGGAATATACTTCGTGGCGTGCGGGTCCAGCTACCACGCGTGCCTGGCCGCAAGCTACAAGTTCTCAAAACTGGCCAAGAAGCACATCAACATCTGCCTGGCATCGGAATTCCCGAACTTCGAGCACTTCCTGATACCGGACAGTCTCGTCATAGCCATTTCCCAGTCAGGTGAGACGGCGGACGTGCTGGCGGCGGTGAAGGCGGCAAAAGCAAAGAAGGCAAAAGTCATCTCCATAGTCAACGTCATGGGCTCCACGCTCGCAAGGGAGTCGGACAAGGCAATCCTGATGAACGCGGGGCCCGAGATTTGCGTGCTCTCAACCAAGACATACACGTCACAGCTGGCAATCCTCACGCTGATCGCTTATGCGCTTGCCGGCCGTTATGAGGAAGGAAAAGGCATGCTCAAGGAACTGATAAGGTACATTTATTACCTGACGGCCGAGAGCACGCGCGATTATATCAAAAAACTGGCAGTCAGGCTCAAGGATTCACAACACATATATACGATCGGCAGGGGATTGCAGTATCCGACCGCCATGGAGGCCGCGCTCAAAATAAAGGAGGTATCGTACATCCACGCGGAAGGCTTCGCGGGCGGCGAGCTCAAGCACGGCTCGATTGCCTTGATAGAGAAGGGAACGCCCTGCATAGTGTTTACGTCAACGGACACAGAAAAGGAGATACTGAGCAACGCGATGGAGCTAAAGGCGCGCGGGGCCTACATAATCGGGGTGGGGCCCAACAACAACGAGGCGTTCGACACGTTCATCAAGGTCCGTGAAGCTGAAGAGGCGAACAGCATCTGCCAGATAATACCGATACAGATACTGGCTTACCAGTTGGCTTTGCTAAGGGGCTGCGATCCGGACATGCCAAGGAACTTAGCCAAGAGCGTGACGGTGAAATAAATGCCCAGCAGATTCGGTAGAAGATGGAAAGGCGCATACAGGGAGCGGGAGTACAAAAGCCCGCTCAGCACGGCGCGGTTCGTGCCGGAGCAATACGAGCTTGTGGTGAAAAAATATGCCAGGGCCATTTCGTGCGTATGAGTGATAATGATGATAGACAAGCACATATTCAGGGCATACGACATAAGGGGCGTGGCAGGCGAGACGCTCACTCTGGAAATAATGATGAAGGTGGGGCTCGCGGTAGGCGGACCTGAAAGGATACTCGTCGGCAACGACATCCGTTCATCGAGTCTGGAGATGAAAGATGCGCTGATACGCGGGCTGAAAGCCAAGGGCGCCAAGGTGCAGTATATCGGAACAACGTGCTTCGGGCAGACGCTTTACGCCGGCTACAAGCTCGGCCACGAGAAGATACTGTTCGTTACCGCTTCGCACCTTCCGCCCGAATGGAACGGAGTGAAAATGTTCCACAACGACGGGGAGGGCTTCTCTTCCGAAGAGATGGCACGCATAAGGGACACCGTCATGTCGATGGGCGATGCCGTGCCGGGGCGCGAAGGAAGCGTCGAGAACGTCGATGCGAAAAGGCTTTACGCGAAGCACCTCATGGAAAGGTTCCCGATAAAGCGAAAGTTCAAGGTCGTGGTCGACTGCGGCAACGGGAGCATGTGCCTGCTTGCACCCCAGCTCCTCAAGAGCTACGGCTTCGACGTCATCGAGCTTTACTGCGACGTCGATCCGCGCTTCCCCAACAGGCCGAGCGAGCCCACACGCGAGAACATCAAAGTTTTGCGCGAGCGCGTAGTCCGCGAAAAGGCGGACATCGGGTTCGCGTTCGACGGCGACGGGGACAGGTGCATGCTCGTGGACGATACCGGCCGCGTGCTAAAGAGCGATGCAATAGGGACGGTCATCGCGAAAGACATGCTGAAGAAAGGCAAGTGCACCATCGTGGACACGGTGTCGTGTTCGGTATACGTGGCCGACATACTGAAGCCGCTCGGCGCGACGATAAGGACCATACAGGTGGGCCATACGTTCGTCGGCCAGGCCTGCAAGAAATACGGCGCGCCGCTGGGCTTCGAGGAGTCGGGGCACATCTTCCTTCCGGACGGCTATTATTTCGACGACGGGATGCTGGCCGTGCTCAGGTTCATGCAGGCGGTCGGCGACAAGAACGTGTCCGAAGTGATGAAGGACATACCCGAATACCCGTTCGTCGAGCTGACCTTCAACGTCCCGGACGACAAGAAGTTCGCCATCATAAAGAACCTGCAGCAAAGGTTCAAGGCGGAGTTCGAAGATGTCAATACTCTGGACGGCGTCAAGGTCAGCTTTGGCGACGCCTGGGCGCTGGTGCGCTGCTCGAACACGTCGCCCATAATAAGGATAATGGCGGAGGCGAAGACCAAAAAGCGGCTCGAGGAAATGAGAAGCCTCATGGAAATGAGCCTGATGGAGGAGATAGAAAAATGAAAGCGATAATCCTGGCGGGCGGCATCGGAAAGAGGATGGCGCCGATACAGAAGGACAAATGCCTGCTCAAGTTCCTGGGCAAGGAGCTGATACTCCACAAGATCGGGCAGCTTGAGAAGGCCGGCATAAGGGAGTTCATAATCATCTGCAATCCCGCAAGCCTCGCGAAAGTAAAGGAACTTGTCGGGAGCAAGGCGGAATATGTCGTGCAGAACGAAGCTAAGGGCATGGCGGACGCGCTGCTTTCGATAAAGAACCCGCCGCGCGAAGCGCTCATAGTGGGGACGAGCGATTTAGTTGAGGACAAGGCGTATGCGGACGTCCTAAGGAAAGAAGGCGATGCAGTTCTGCTCGGCTACAAGGTAAAGGAATACCGACCGGTCGGATACCTGATAACGGAAGGCGACAGGATAAAGGGGATAATCGAAAAGCCGGGCGCAGGCAACGAGCCGTCCGATATGGTAAATATTGTCGTCCATTACCACAGGGACTTCCCCAGGCTAGTCAAATCAATGAAGGAAACGAAGAGCGACAAGGACGACGTTTACGAAAAGGCGATGGACAAACTGATGAAGGAGACGGACTTCAGGGTGGCGCCATACGAGGGCAGATGGGTGCCGGTAAAGTATCCGTGGCACGTGCTGGACGCGGCGGAATTCTTCCTCGCCGGTGTCAAACGAAAAATCTCGCCGAACGCAAAGATATCCGACAAGGCCGTGATTGAAGGCGATGTGGTGATAGAGGACGGAGTGCGCGTGTTCGAGAACGCGGTCATACGCGGTCCGTGCTACATAGGGAAGAACTCCATAGTGGGAAACAACGCGCTCGTATGGGGCGGTTCGCACATAGGGGACAACTGCGCAATCGGCTTTTCCTCGGAGATAAAGCATTCTTATTTCGGCGATTCGGCGTGGTCGCACCAGAACTACGTCGGTGACAGCATAATCATGGACGGCTGCAACCTCGGGGCGGGCACGCGGACGGCGAACTGGCGCTTTGACGGCCAGCCCGTAAAGGTTAAAATCGGGGAAGAACAAGTTTCTACAGGCAGGGACAAGTTCGGCTGCATAATGGGCGAGAACTCAAAAACGGGCATAAACGTGTCCATAATGCCTGGCGTCAAGATAGGGCCGAACTCCGTAGTGGGGCCGCACCTGATGATTTCCGAGGACTTGGGCCCGGGCAGGTTCGTACTGCTGAAACAAACGGTCGAGGAGAAGGAAAACATGCTCAAGGCGGACGGTTCAAAGGAAGAAAAAATCAAAAAACTGAAGGGGAATTTGTGATACAGGTAGTCTTCCAGGGGTTGGGAGGGCAGGGCGCAAAGAGCGCGGCCGAGATACTGGCGGAGGCGGCCTTCTTCGAGGGAAAGGAAATACAGGCGTTCCCTGAGTTCGGGCCCGAGCGGCGCGGGACGCCGATCAAGGCGTACGTCAGGATTTCGGACAAGAAAATAACAACGCATGAGCCGATAACCAGGCCTGATTACACGATTATTATCGATTCTGGCCTGGCGGTGAAAGAACGGATGGCCGGGATATGCATAATTAACAGCGCCCAAACAGCGGAGTCCATCAGAAAGCAAACAGGATACAAAGGCGAAATGCATATTTTGGACGCCAGTTCCATAATAAACTTCGCGAACTTGCCGATGCTCGCGGCATTCGTGAAAGTATCGGGAGCGGTAAAACTCGAGAGCGTGCTTAAGCAGACTGAGGAGCTGTTCGGGCCGAAGATGGGCGCGGAGAAGCTGAAACAGACATTGGAAGCGATGAAGAAGGCTTACGAGATGGTCAAATGAGAAAACCGTTGACAGGCGCGTGGGCGGCCGCGGAGGCCATGAGGCAACTCAAACCTGATGTTGTGGTGGCTTATCCGATTACGCCGCAGACACCAATCGTGGAAAGGTATGCGGAGTTCGTGGCGGACGGGATAGTCCAGACGGAAATGATACCCGTCGAGTCCGAGCATTCAGCCTTGTCGGCCGTCGTCGGGGCAAGCGCTGCGGGCGTGCGCGCAATGACGGCGACGTCGTCCGTAGGGCTTGCGTTGATGTGGGAAGTCGTGAACGCGGCTTCCGGGTTGGGATTGCCAATCGTAATGAGCGTCGTGAACCGTGCTTTGTCCGCACCGATTAATATCCATTGCGACCATTCGGACTCGATGGGCTGCCGTGATGCCGGCTGGATACAGATTTATTCGGAGAACGGACAGGAGGCGTACGACAATACCATACTTGCGACAAAGCTGGCAGAAACGGCGAACGTTCCGGTCATGGTCATGCAGGACGGGTTCATCACTAGCCATTCCGTGGAAGGCGTTGACATATTGGATGACAAGGCAGTGGAGAAGTTCGTGGGAAAATACAGGAACCCGAAGGGACTTCTCGGCGACAAACCAGAATCTGTCGGACCATTCAGTCTGCCGAACAGCTTCTTTGAGTTCAAGATAAAGCAGGAAGAGCGGACGCTGAAAGCGATGAGCTTGTTTTTGGAGGTAGGAAAGGAGCTGAGCAAGCTGACCAAGCGCAAGTATTACTTTTTTGAGCCGTACCAAGCGGAGGACGCAACGGCAGTCATTGTTACGATGAGCTCGACGGCAGGGACCACGAAAGCCGTTGTTGATAAGATGAGGGCTGCGGGAAAGAAAGTAGGTTTGCTGAAGCTAATCCTTTTCAGGCCGTTCCCATATGCAGAGATTGCGGACGCGCTGAAGAACGCCAAGCACGTGGCTGTTCTTGACAGGTCGTTCTCATTCGGTGCCAATGCCCCGCTGTTCGGAGAGATAAAGAACGCAATGTACGGGACAGAGACGGAGCTTCATAGTGTTGTGTTTGGGCTCGGAGGAAGGGATATTTTCGAGCGCAACATCGAAGAGATATTCACCGCATTGCTTGCAGGGAAGGAGCCGAAGAACTATCCGGAGGCAAAACCATGACCGAGCTGAAATTCACTTCGGAACATTCGCTCTGCCAGGGCTGCGTGATACCTGTCATAGTGAATACCATACTTAACGCAACGGACAAGCAAGTGGTCGTCGGAATCGCTACCGGTTGCCTTGAAGTGGCGAGCACGCAATATCCCGGCAGCGCGTGGAAAGTTCCCTACATACACAGCCTTTTCGAGAACGTTGCGCCAACGCTTTCGGGTGTGGAAGCCGCGTACAAGGCGCTCAAACGGGAAGGAATGAAAAAAGAAGTCAAGATGGTGGCGTTCGCAGGGGACGGCGCGACCTACGACATCGGTTTGCAGGCGCTGTCCGGAGCATTGGAGCGCGGGCACGACATGCTTTACGTCTGCTATGACAACGAGGGGTACCAAAATACCGGTAATCAACGTTCTAGTGCAACACCTTTGGGCGCGGACACCACGACGCAGCCCGCAGGCAAGTTCAGCTATGGCAAGACCCAGCAGCGCAAGGACATAATGGGAATAGTTGCTGCCCACAACATTCCGTATGCTGCGCAGGCCTCGACGGCAAACATACCCGATCTGATGATGAAGGCCAAGAAGGCTTTCGAGACCAAGGGGCCGACATTCCTCAATGTCCTGTGCCCGTGCATAACCAACTGGCGCTATTCTCCGCAGGACGGGCCGACTGTTGCTAAACTTGCCTTGGAAACGCGTTTCTGGCCGCTCTTTGAGATTGAGAACGGGAAGTACAAGCTCAACTATGAACCGGCCAAGAAAGTACCAATCGAAGAGTTCCTTAAGCTGCAGAAGCGCTTTGCACATCTGTTCCAGCCGCAGAACAAACATGCCATTACGGAGCTTCAAGCGAACATAGACGCGGAGTGGGACAAGCTAAAGAGAAAGTGCGTGTAGGTGCTTAAGATTTATTCGTCATTGCTTTGCGTATTTCGCTCCACGTACCAGCATGCACGCGCCTTTCCAATTGGCCTTCCTTTTTCAGTTCGTCAACTTCTATGCGGCCTTCCAGCGAGCCGCTTTCCGGGCCGAACGTCCTTTCGGGATTTTTACGGTCCGCGTCAGACGTGCCGTGTATGCGGCCCCAATTTTCCCTGATTTCAGAACTTTTTGTGACGATATCACGCACCGAGGGCGGATTAGGAACGGTTATGTGAAAGTTGTCACCGTTCTGCTCTCTGCCGAAAATAGTGCCCCAGCCAAGGTTCTTGGTGAACTCGCCCGTTACAGGATTCGTGCACTTTTCTCTCACGGCTTCTCTGGCTTCGGAAATCTGGCTGCTATAATTTTTAACAACCTCAACATAACGATCGGGCTCGTCCGGTTGAACAATTTCTTCGCAAACATCGTCCGTATGCGCAGATTCATTTTCTGCGGTCCATTCCGCATAAAACTTCTCCATCAATTTTTGAAGCGATGGCAAATAGGACTTTGTAATATCGAAGTACACTTTGTTTGCTTCCAAACGCTGCATTTCAGCATAATCAGGCTCCGGCTGTATCGCGATTTTAACGATTTCTGCTATGTCTTTTATATATTGAGGAACTAACGGAAATGCGAAAGGCATGCTTGGTGCGCCCTTCTCAAGGTACTCCCTAATCTGCGGAGTAAAGAGGCCTACAGGCACGACGCCCGTTTTCGCGGCCTGCGCAACTTCCTTTACTTCCGCGGGAACCAGCGGATAAGCAAACAGCATTTCCGGGGCGCCGCGCTCAAGATATTCCTTTATTTGCGGCGTGGGGTCATGTGCCTCCCAATAAGCCCGTTCATTATTGGATACTTCCTTGTTGACCGCCGCCCTTTCCTGTGCCATGAGGTCCGAAAAAGTAGCTATTGGCGGGGCGGATGGCTGTAATTCGTGCCATACCTCAAATACCATGGTTAAGATTAGGCACAAACCCTTTTAAAATGCCGCCGACGCAAATACGTCGGATGACGGCTGCGTAAAAGATTAAATAGACTACTGTATAATAATAAATATGCTGAAGGCCTACACGTGGAAAGAAGTTGATTATGATATAGATGATGTTGCGATTATTGATGGCGTACAGGTCAGGTATGCGGATATGCCATACAGAGATCTTATTTTGCTCGCTAAGAAGGATGCCGGGCCTGATATAAGCCCTAAGGCGGTGGGCTGTTATGAGTTTGAATTCGATATCTTTGCAAACATACGTAGCCTTGTTCCAGGAAAACCCACCGTAATTAAAGGTGATGACCTTTTTTGCGCCACCTGCGATACAAATCATGATCGCAACATGAAAGTTGACGGCATATTGGGAATACAGCTTTATGGCATATTTGAAATCAGGCTAGGCACCACAAGGTACGCCGCAGAAAAAATCACGCTAAATGCCCACAAAATGCGATACATAAAATGGCATGATCTGAGATGGCCTAGTGGCTGTCAAGGCAAAAGTGAAGGCGTTGTGGAATTCCTGATTTAAACGCTTTTACGTACTTAACTCGTGTAACATTTCTGTCCTTTTCTTCAATACTTCCGTGGGCAGCTGCTTGAGCTCTGCTGCGGCGGTCTTGTCGCGCTTCGCAAAGCGTGAGATGTTTACTTTGTCGAACTTCAGCTTCTTTACCAGATCCAGCGTCTCTTGGAACTGCGCTTCCGTTTCGCCGGGGTAGCCGACTATAACGTCGGTCCAGATTTTAATATCAGGATATGCTCGCCGAAATTCCTTGACTATGTGCTCAAAGTCCTTCACGGTGTAAGGGCGGTTCATCGCGCGCAAAAGCTCATCACTTCCGGACTGCAGAGGAAGATGCAGGAACTTCCAG
>Ga0315297_10000076_pt1 | contig 46003 bp, 33 predicted proteins | sample YL17G15_0_MG_FD_203628 | JGI IMG/M metagenome (GOLD analysis project Ga0315297, IMG submission 203628) | Sediment microbial communities from Yellowstone Lake, YNP, Wyoming, USA - YL17G15_0 | ecosystem: Environmental > Aquatic > Freshwater > Lake > Sediment | place: USA: Wyoming | collected...
TCGGCGTAGCGATCCCGGATTGGGTCGTTGTGTCCGTTGGGGACGGTTGTACAATCGGGGGAATCGGGAAAGGGCTTCAGGAGATGCGAAAGCTGGGATTCACCGATCGCGTGCCAAGACTTCTCGGTGTCCAGGCAGAAGGCGCCCGCCCGCTCATGAATTCTTTCCTGAGCGGTAAGGAAATGATCCCCTCGGCCACAAACACTATTGCGGACAGCATTGCTGTCGGTACGCCCCGCAATTGGCGTCGTGCCATTCGGCAAATCAAAGCATCGCGTGGAGAAATGATTGCTGTGGCTGATGATGAGATACTGGAGGCGATGCGTCTCACTGCGCGACTCGGGGGGGTATTTGGCGAACCGGCAGGTGTTGCCGGTGTCGCCGGCCTGAAGAAAGCCGTGGCGCAGGGTATGGTGAAGCCAGATGAATCTGCCGTCGTCGTCATCACCGGAAATGGTCTGAAGGATGTGCAATCAGCGAAGCAAGCTGTCGGTCAGGCGCTTGAAATTGAGCCCGATTTTCAGGTTCTTGAAAAATATTTGTCACGACTCTCACTTATCTGAGTTCGAAGAACGTGAGCCTTCTACTCAAGAATACCAACGTCATTACTCTTGCACCGGCGACCATCGATGAATGCGACATCCGTATCATTGATGGAGAAGTCGCAGGCCGCGCCCGTCATCTGAAACCTCGACGGGACGATGAAGTCGTCGATCTCGGGCACAAGATCGTGATGCCGGGTTTCGTGTGCTCTCACACGCATCTGTACTCTGCATTGTCCCGCGGTATGCCTGCGCCGAAATCTCAACCGCGGAATTTTGTCGAAATCCTGAAAAAGGTCTGGTGGAAACTGGACCAGGCCCTGAACGAGGAAGCAGTCTATTATAGTGCTCTTGTCGGCGCCATAGAATCGGTGAAATTTGGCACAACGACGCTGATTGACCATCACGCGTCCCCAAATTTCATTCGCGGCTCACTCGATCTGATAAAACACGCGATGTGTCAGGTCGGTATGCGGGGAGTCCTCTGTTACGAAACAACAGACCGCGGTGGAAGAAAGCGGCGGGATCTGGGACTTGAAGAAAACGAGCGCTTTGTCACGGAGAATGCGAGCAATCAGCATTTCCGTGGGACAATCGGTGCCCATGCATCGTTCACACTGAACGATGATTCGCTCATGTGGCTTGGCGAGCTGGCAGCAATGTATGACTGCGGTGTGCATATCCATGTTGCGGAGGACAACGCTGATGTTCTTGATGCGATCAAGAAACATAAGAAGGACATCGTGGAAAGGCTTGCGGACTTCGGAATCCTCAGGAAGAAATCACTCATCGTGCATGGCGTTCACCTCTCGAGAAAGCAGCTGGTGTCGATACAGAAAACCGGGGCCTGGCTGGTTCACAATCCCCGGTCCAATATGAACAACGCGGTCGGATATGCTCCCCTAAACTGGTACGGCGAACGTGCAGCCTTGGGTACTGACGGGTTTCCGGCTGACATGTTCGAAGAATCGAAGTTCGGTTATTTCCGCAACGCTGAATCGGATTCGCGGGCCGAATTCTCCCGACTGCCGACCATGCTCCACAACGGCCAGCACCTGGCATCTGAGTTCTTCGGCAAGCCGTTCGGCACGCTGCAGAAAGGGAGTCCGGCTGATCTTGTTGTTCTGGATTACAGACCTCCGACGCCCCTCACGTCCCGCAATCTTCTCGGTCACTTCTTGTTTGGCATGAGTTCATCGACGGTTAATCATGTGCTCGTGAGCGGAAATTGGATCGTGTGGAACAAGCAACTTGTGGGCGTTGACGAGGAAGCCGTGATGGAAAAGGCGGCCAGAGTCGCCAAGAAACTCTGGGGGCGAATGCATGGCAGGTAAACACAAGATCATCGGCAAGTCCGAACGTCGAGTCGATGCCTGGGGGAAGGTCACGGGCCGGGCGAAGTTTGCCGAGGACTATGCTGTCGGGCACCAGCTGTGGGGGAAGGTGCTCCGGTCGAAATATCCGCACGCAAGGGTTCTCTCCATTGACACATCACAGGCGTTGAAAATCCCGGGTGTTGAGGCCGTGCTCACAGCAAAAGACATACCCGGCAGTAAGACGTTCGGAATTGTCCTGAAGAATCAGCAAATCCTGGCGGAGGATCGCGTGCGGTTTCTCGGTGACGGCGTTGCTCTCGTTGCTGCGGCGTCAAAAGAGATTGCCGAGCGGGCGATCGCACTCATCACGGTCGATTACGAGCCGCTTCCCGTTGTTTCCGATCCAGAAGAAGCGATGAAACCCGAAGCTCCGGCCATCCATGGCGAGAAGAACGAATTTGTTCATCACAAGGTCCGGAAGGGGGATACTGCGAAGGGGTTTGCGCAATCCGACTTCGTCCTGGAACGGAAATTCAAAACGCAGTTCATCGAACATTCCTATATCGAGCCCGAAGCGGTGCTCGCTGAACCTGCGGAACAGGGAGGCGTGAAAATCACGGGTTCCGTGCAGAATCTTTTCTCCAGTCGCCGATCGGTGGCGGACGCCCTGAAGGTTCCTTTGAATCGTGTGCAGATTATTCAGTCGACGCTCGGCGGTTCGTTCGGCGGCAAGGATGAAGTCATGACATCGATGTGCTGCCGCGCTGCGTTGCTCGCGACCACGACGGGGAAGCCCGTCAAAATGGTGAATACGCGGGAAGAGTCGATGCTGGAAAGCTACAAACGCCACCCCTACGTGCTCTATTACAAGTGGGGCGCAAAGAAGGACGGTGCCATCACAGCGATGGAGATTCGTTGTATTGCCGACGGCGGCGCATATTCTTCGATGAGCCCTTTCGTCACGTGGCGCTCGGTGGTACAGGCGACCGGACCCTACTATTGTGAAAACGTCAAGACGGATGTCTATGCCGCTTACACGAACAACAACTATACGGGAGCGATGAGGGGATTCGGCTCCCCGCAAATCAATTTTGCCATAGAATCGATGATGGATGAATTGGCGGAAGAAGTCGGTATGACGCCGCTGGAAATTCGCCTGAAGAACGGCTTCGAGACCGGCGCGGTTACTGCGACCGGGCAGACGCTGACTCAGACGGTAAGCCTGAAACAGGTCTTGACGGAGGCGGCTCAGGCCATCGACTTCGACAAGAAGTGGAGGCAGTACCGTGGGGTGAAAGAGGGGGAGAAGAAGCGCGGCGTTGGCATTGCCTGCAGCTATCGGGGAGTGTCTCTCGGTGCAGAAGGAGTCGATGCTGCCGAGACGATTGTCTCGGTTCAGTCCGACGGAAGCGTCATTGTCTCGTCCGGTGTGACGGATATGGGACAGGGTGCTCAAACGCAGATGTCGCAGATAGCCGCTGAAGTGCTCGGCATTTCCATGGACCGTATTCAGTTTCTGAATACCAACACGAGCCGTGTCGCCGACTCGGGACCGACCGTTGCGTCACGCGGAACGATCATGGGTGGATCGGCCGCCAAGAATGCCGCGGAGAAAGTACGTGCGACGCTGCTTGAGGTCGGTGCGGAGATGACAGGCGTTGAAATGAACGCGCTCGAATTAGAAGATAACTATCTTGTCAATTCGAAGACCGGCGATCACCTTGCCTCATTCACCGAGCTCGCGAATGAGTGTTTCAACAAAGGCAGACCGATGATTGGCCTCGGATGGCACAAGTCGCCGCCGACATCCTGGCATGAAGAAGGCCATGGTGAAGCGTATTTTACGTTTGTCTACGGTGCAAACGCCATTGAAGTCGAGGTCGACACAGAAACGGGTAAGGTGGAGGTGGTTGACGTTATCTCTGTCCACGATGTCGGCAAGGCCATTAATCGCGGCATGGTTGTTGGGCAGATGTGCGGCGGTGTGGCCATGGGACTCGGGTACGGTTTGCTGGAGGAGTTTGAAATCGAGGACGCCGTTCCCAAACAATTAAACTTTGATGAGTACTTGATTCCTACATCAATGGACGTGCCGCGGATCAAGACGATCATTGTTGAAAATGAAGATCCCGCGGGGCCGTTTGGGGCGAAATCGGTTGGCGAGCCGACGAATGAACTTGCGGCGCCGGCCGTCGTCAATGCCATCTTCAACGCGACGGGGAAACGGATCTATGAGATTCCGGCAAACCTCGAGCGCGTCCTCCTTGGGCATAAGCTCACGCGCCATGGGAAACGCGGTTCGGAGCAAAAGAACACGCTTGATACGATGATGGTGGAGTCATGTAAAATCCGGGGAGAAAAGGGATGAAGCCGTTCGAGTACTATTCCCCTTCTTCCCTGTCGGAAGCTTGCACGCTGCTCGCTGAATTCGGTGCTGATGCGAGGATTTTGGCCGGAGGGACTGATGTGCTTGTCGAGTTGCGCAAGCAAGGTGCAAAGTCGTCGGAAGTTATTGTTGACATCGCGCGGATCCAGACCCTCAGAGGAATCGAAGAATCAGGCAATTCGATTGTCATCAAACCGCTTACCACCCATAGTGAAATCCTCCACTCCAGGATCATCGAGAACGAGGCGCCGCTTTTGAGGGCAGCTGCCTCCGGCATTGGTTCTCCCCAGATTCGGAATCGAGGTACCATTGGGGGAAACATCATGAACGCGGCCGCGTGTGCTGATACCGTGCCGCCCCTCATCGCTCTTGATGCGTCGGTCAGGCTACACTCATCGAAAGGTGAGCGCGAGATCGTCCTGTCGGAGTTCTTCGTCAAGCCGTATGCCACGGTTGCACGACCGGATGAAATTCTTGTTGAGATTCGATTTCCGAAACTCGCCGGGAATGCGCGAAGTGCATTTTCGAAGCTGGGCAGGCGCAATGCACTGTCAATTGCACGGCTGAGCGTTGCAGCGGTGCTGGCGAAGTCAGAAGCCGGAGTGATAACCGATGCACGCATTGTGCCCGGTGCCGCATTCCCGAAGTGGCAAAGAGTCACCGAGGGCGAGAAGGTGCTCATCGGACAGAAACCGTCGCGAGAATTGTATTCTGAAGCCGGAAAGAAAGTCTCGGAAGTTATGATCTCTTTCACGGGCAGACGCTGGTCCACAGAGTACAAGGAGCCGGTAATTGCCGTGCTCGTACGTCGGGCACTCGAGGCATGCGAGTAATGGCAGGAAACGATTCATGAAACATGTGACCATCAATACAACCATCAACAGCAAAGCATACGTGCTTGACGTTTGCCCCAACATGACGCTCCTGGACGTGCTGCGTGATGAGTTGGGATTTACCGGTACGAAGCGGGGGTGCGAAGTTGGCGAGTGCGGTGCCTGCACAGTTCTTCTGAACGGTCAAGCAGTCAATTCCTGTCTTATTCTCGCGCCTCAAATTGATGGTCACGAGATCCTTACAGTAGAAGGGCTCGCAGATGGGGAGAAACTTCATCCCCTCCAGGAGTCTTTTCTCGATCATGATGCCGTTCACTGCGGCTTCTGCACACCGGGCATGTTGATGAGCGCAAAAGATCTGCTCGATCATACCACCAATCCGTCAGAGCTGGAAACTCGCTCTGCAATTTCTGGCAATCTTTGCCGGTGCAGTGGTTATCAACAAATTGTCGATGCGATCGTGGAAACGAAGTTTGTGAACCGCGAAGAGTGAAGAACAAACCGAAATAGCCAATCAATCTCAGTGACGGTTTAAACCGTTTAAACGGTACACGGAATAGCAAACACCAAGTCGCGAATCGACAATTGAAAATCGTCAATCGCAATGACCCCCCAACAAGCAAAGATTGAATCCGACCGTTGTCTGCAGTGTTTCGATGCCCCGTGCATGTCGGCATGCCCGACGCATATTGATATCCCGAAATTCATACTAATGATCAAAACGAGCAACGTCATCGGAGCAGCGGAAGTGGTCAAGACTTCCAACGCGTTGGCGAACGCCTGTGGCAAGATTTGCCCTGAGGAGGTTTTTTGTCAATCGGCTTGCACGCGGGGCAAACAGGACTCGCCGATTCAAATTCGTGAGCTGCATTTCTTCGCTACCCAGCAAGAGAAACAGAAGGGGTTTTCGGCAACGAGAAGATTTCCAACGTCGAACAAAAAAGTTGCTGTGATTGGAGCTGGCCCGGCCGGACTCGGCTGTGCATTCGAGCTGGCGAAACTTGGCCATCGCGTTGATGTCTACGATTCGCGCAAGCCGGGTGGAGTTCCCAGAAACAGCATCCCGTCCTTTCGTCTGGCAGCGCGTGAACTGGAGTCGGATACGCGCTTCCTGTCCAGGTTCTTCAGGTTCAAGGCACAGTCCGTCGACTCCAGGGGACTGGAACGAATCCGCAAGACGCATGACGCAGCATTCCTCGCGGTTGGCCTTGGCAAGGATCGAATGCTCGGAATCCCGGGAGAGAAGTTGAAAGGTGTTCTTCCTGTGCTCAAGTTTCTCGAAAAAGCTAAGGCTGCTTCTTCCGGCGTGAAGATCGGCAAAAACGTTGTCGTTGTCGGTGGTGGCAACGTTTCACTGGACGCGGCTGCGACGGCAAAGAGACTCGGCGCCCACCATGTGCTGCTGATCTATCGTCGAAGCGAAAAAGAAATGCGAGTGTGGAAAGGGGAACTCGAAGAGGCGAGAAAACAAGGCGTAGAGATCCGCTTCCTGATCAACCCGGTAAGCATCGTCGGGAAGAACAAGGTTGCCGGGATGAAGTGCCGTCGGACGCGCCTGTGCAAGCGGAAAGACAAAACCGGAAGACCGGTGCCCGTGGAAGTCGCGGGATCGGACTTCACCGTGGAAGCAGACACGATCATCATTGCCATTGGTCAGACGATCGAGGCGAATTGGCTGGAAGGTATCGAGCGCCGCGGTGGAGGGTATGTAAAAGTGGGTGAGAATTTCCAAACGTCCGTTCCGGGTATGTTTGCAGGCGGTGACATGATTGCAGGAGAAGGAACGATTGTTCAGTCGGTGGCCCACGGCAAGTACGCGGCACGCGCTATTCATGAATTCCTGTCAGCGAAGTGAAGGGTGTTTTATGGAATACCAGGTGCTTAAGGAACTTGAACTCTATCCGGTGCGCGATCTCTCGTATGACTTCTTAGGAATTCACTTCGAGAGTCCCTTCATTCTTGCGGCAGCGCCCTCAACGGACAATCTCGATATGGTGCGACGAGCGTTCGCAATGGGCTGGGCCGGCGCAATACTCAAGACGACATCGGTGGAGGGAACACGTGTTGATCTTTGTTATCCCATGATGTCGACCTTCGATCACGAAGGCAGGAAGTTGTTCGGGATGGGAAATATCGACCTCATTTCCGAGCATCACATCAACAAGGTAGAATTCAACATCAGAACATTGAAAAAGGAGTTTCCGGAGAAAATGGTCGCGGCCAGCATTATGGCTGGACGGAAAGAAGATTGGCAATCACTTGTCCAGAGGCTCGAGAGTGCCGGTGCAGATTTGATTGAGTGCAGCTTCTCATGCCCCCAGGGAAACATAGGTGAAGATCCGGGAAAAATGCTCGCACAAAGTCTGAGCGCTACGGAACTCACCGCACGGTGGGTGAAAGAGGCTGCAAAGAGAATTCCTGTCTCTATCAAGATTACCCCTCATGTGACCGATATCGTTGAGGTGGCAAAGGCGGTCAAGCGGAGTGGGTGCGATGCTCTCACTGCCTCGAACTCGATTCAGGCACTCATGGGCATTGATATCAGGTCGTTCGCCCCGCTCCCCAGCTTGGGCGGAAAATCAACATACAGTGGCATGACCGGCCCGGCCATCAAGCCCATAACGCTCCGAACAATTGCCGAGATCGCACGCAATGTCGATATCCCGATTCTCGGCACGGGGGGAGCCTCGACATGGAGTGATGCCGTCGAATTTATGTCGGTCGGCGCGGGTGTTGTCGAGTTCTGCACCGTCGTCATGCACTACGGCTTCCGCGTGATTGACGATCTGAAAAGCGGGATGTCGCACTACCTCGATGATATGGATTTGTCGTCACCCGCAGCTATTGTAGGCAAGGCCCTGCCGAACATCGTGACGCATGACGATCTGCCAAGGCAAAAAATCCGGAGTCACATCAACGAGAAACTCTGCATCGGTTGCGAGCTCTGCTATGTTGCCTGCCGGGATGGGGGACACATGGCGATCGATCAACAGCCAAACAAGGTACCGCGTGTTGACCGGGAACGCTGCGTTGGCTGCGGCCTGTGCCAGCATGTGTGCCCGGTCGATCGCTGCATCGACATGAACGTTGTCGCGTAGAGCCGCACTCCATCACAATTTCCATCAGGGAGCACGATGACACAGAAGCAATTGCGCTCGGCAATAAGTGAATTCAAGAAACTCAAGTTCAACATGTTCAACAAGGACTTCCTTCTGACGTGGGAAAAAAGTGACGATGAGATCAGAGCCGTGGTGCATGTTGCCGAACTCTTCAAGGAAATGCACAAAGCAGGAATCTCCTTCCGGACATTTGAGAGCGGGCTCGCCATCTCGATGTTCCGGGACAAGTCGACGCGGACTCGTTTCAGTTTTGCCTCCGCAGTGAACGCGTTGGGGCTGGGATTGTCTGAGCTGGACGAAGAGAAATCGCAGATCGCTCACGGCGAGACCGTTCGCGAAACAGCAAACATGATTTCTTTTCTCGCTGAGACCATCGGAATCCGGGACGACATGTTCCTCGGGGAAGGGCACAAATACATGCAGGAAGTGGGGGCGGCTGTCGAGGAAGGATTCCAGCGGGGCGTGCTGCACCGACGTCCGAGCGTCGTGAATCTTCAATGCGACATCGATCATCCGACGCAATCGCTTGCCGATCTCCTGCAACTGAAGTCCCATTTTGGCTCGCTGGAAGATCTGCGCGGCAAAAAGCTCGCAATGACGTGGGCTTATTCTCCCAGCTATGGAAAACCGTTGTCCGTCCCACAAGGAATCATTGGACTGATGACCAGGCTTGGCATGCACGTGTCGCTTGCTCATCCAAAGGGCTATGACTTGATTCCTAATGTGATCGCGGTAGCGAAGAACAACGCGGCGAAGAGCGAAGGGTCATTCACGGTAGCCGACAGCATGGAAGAAGCATTTGAGAAGGCCGATGTTGTCTATCCAAAATCCTGGGCACCATACCGGGTCATGCAGCGGCGAACGGAATTGCTCAAGAGTAATGACAAACCTGGCCTTGTTGAACTCGAAAAAGAATGTCTGGCCAACAATGCACACTACAAGAACTGGGAGTGTGATGAGCGAACGATGAAGCTGACGAAGAAGGGGAGCGCACTTTACATGCACTGTCTGCCGGCTGATATATCCGGCGTGAGCTGCGCTCAGGGTGAAGTTTCAAAGAATGTGTTCGAGAAGTACCGGCTCGCAACGTACGCGGAAGCGGGATTCAAACCATTCGTGATTGCAGCCATCATCTTCCTGACGAGAATGGAAAAGCCCATTCCAACGCTCATCAAACTCATCAACAGAAAAACAAAGATCAACCACGGATAACACGGATGGTACGAATTTACGCGGATTAAATATCTGTGGGTATCTGTGCGGTTTCCGTCTAATCCGCGGCTAGTAATCCTATGCTACACGAAGAAATCACCGGCAAGATCATCGGTGCCTTCTACACCGTCTACAACACTCTCGGCCACGGCTTCCTTGAAAAGGTTTACGAGAATGCGCTGGTCCTTGAGCTTCGCAAGCAAGGGATGATCGCCGAGCAACAGAAAAGGGTCGATGTGTTCTATGACGAGCAGAGGGTCGGCGAGTACTTTGCTGATATCATTGTCGATCGATGCGTGATACTGGAATTGAAAGCGGCTGAAGCCATTGCGCCAGAGCATGAAGCGCAGTTGATCAATTACCTTAAAGGAACAACTCTCGAGGTCGGGCTTTTGTTGAATTTTGGACCTAAGCCTCAATTTGTGAGAAGAATACTCACCAACGACAAGAAAAACACTAACCACGGATAACACGGATGGGACGGATTTACACGGGTTGAACATCCGTGGCAATCCGCGCGTTTTCCGTCTAATCCGTGGTTCATCTAACAGAGACTGATCATGTCAACTATTGTGAAGCATCTCTTTCCTGACGTCATTAAAAAAACAGCGACCCTCTGCAAGAAACGAGGAGTCGTCATCCCGACATTCGCCCAGATGCGCGATCCACAGCTCATTCCTGAGCAGATCCGGAAGAAACTTTCAGGTGTCGGTCTCTGGGATGTGAATCCACTAAACCTCTTTCGCATCACGTGGAAGAACGATGTGAAGACCGGATCTTTTGGAGAGGCGAACTATCTCGAAATTCCCCCCGCAATCACGGGCGTTAAGGCACGCGTTGTGGGTCTCGTTGGCAAGTACTTCCCCACCGGAGCACACAAAGTTGGTGCCGCATTTGGTTGCCTTGTGCCGCGGCTTGTCAGCGGCGAGTTCGACCCTTCACGCCATAAGGCGGTGTGGCCATCGACCGGCAACTTCTGCCGGGGTGGGGCCTTCGATTGCGCTCTGCTCGGATGCACGCCGGTTGCGATTCTCCCCGAGGAAATGTCCAAAGAGCGTTTCGAATGGCTGCGGCAAATCGGTGCCGAGGTAATCGCCACGCCGGGCTGCGAGTCGAACGTGAAGGAGATTTATGACAAGTGCTGGGAATTGAAAAAGGACCCGCTCAACATCATCTTCAATCAGTTCGAGGAATTTGGCAATCCGATCTGGCATTACAATGTAACTGGTCCTGCCCTTGAAGAGGTCCTGGCGGGCTTCGGTTCAAAGAACGTTCGCGCAGCCGCCTACATTTCTGCAACCGGCTCTGCCGGAACAATTGCTGCTGGAGACTATCTTAAGAAGCAATATCCGCACCTCAAAACTATCGCCAGCGAAGCTCTTCAGTGTCCGACGATCCTGATGAATGGCTTCGGCGGGCATCGCATCGAAGGAATTGGAGACAAGCATATCCCATGGGTTCACAATGTGCGCAACACGGATGGAGTTGCCGCGATCGACGATGAGGACTGCATGCGCATTCTCCGGCTCTTCAACGAAACCGAAGGAAAGAAATATCTTTCTTCGCTTGGCATCTCAGAGAACCTGGTCGGCCAATTAGCATTGTTGGGCATCTCCAGCATCGCCAACCTGCTCGCCGCGGTGAAGACGGCGAAGTATTTTGAACTCACGGAAAACGATGTCGTGTTCACGATTTTCACAGATTCCGTGGATCTCTACCAGTCAAGGCTCGAAGAATTGCGCAGGGAACGCGGCAATTACTCTGCCATCGATGCCGCCAGGGATCATGCCGGCCCGCTCGCACATCAATCGATCGATTTCTTCAAGGAGCTGGGCTACTATGATCGAAAAGCGGTTCACAATCTCAAATACTATACGTGGGTAGAGCAGCAGGGGAAGACGTACGACGAACTCAATGCTCAATGGGATCCTGAATACTGGAGCAGTCTGTTTGAAGACGAGGTGGGATATTTTGACAAGCTGATCACTGAATTCAATTCATTGGCAAGCTGACGGAAAGGCATGTATGCAGAACGAGATTCTTGCGGCGGCGCAGAAGAATGAGCGGAACGTGGTACAATTCCTGCGCGACCTCATCGCGATCAAATCACTCAGCTCACAGGAAGAAGAAGTTGTCACCCGCATCAAAAGGGAGATGGAGGCGGCCGGTTATGATGAAGTGACGATCGATCCGATGGGGAACATTCTTGGCCGTATCGGAAGTGGCAAGCATGTAATCGCTCTGGACGCACACGTGGACACTGTCGATGTGGGGAATCCTGCGAACTGGACGGTCGATCCATTCAAGGGAGCCGAGAAGGATGGAGTCATCTATGGCCGTGGAGCGTGTGATATGAAGGGTGCGCTTGCTTCCATTGTCTATGGCGGCAAGATCATCAAAGACCTCGGGCTCGTGGACGATTACACGCTCTACGTCGTGGGGAGCGTTCAGGAAGAGGACTGCGACGGACTTTGCTGGCAGTACATCATCAATGAGGATAAGCTGCGCCCGGAAATCGTTGTCATAGCAGAGCCGACGAATCTGGGCATTTACCGTGGTCATCGCGGTCGAATGGAAATTCAGGTTCACACGAAGGGAATTTCGTGTCACGGATCGGCTCCGGAGCGCGGAGTCAATGCGGTCTATAAGATGGCTCCGATCATACAGGACATAGAAAAGCTGAACGAGCGTCTCAAGGGGGAGCCGTTCCTCGGCAAGGGGACGGTCACAATTTCGGAAATCCGTTCAACATCCCCCTCGCTCTGTGCAGTTGCAGATTCATCTTCCATCCATCTCGACCGCCGTCTGGCAGCGACGGACACACTGACGTCGGCTGTGCAGGAGATTCAGGAATTGCCGAGCGTCAGACAAGCGCAGGCCGAGGTCGTCGTTCTCGACTACGCTGTCCCGAGTTGGAAGGGGTTAACGTATCCGACGAAAAAGTACTACCCTACCTGGCTCCTGCCGGAGAATCATCCTGCGCTGGAGAACGGCGTGAGCGCGTTCAAGAAGTTGTTCAGGGAAAAACCGGTCGTCAATCGATGGCAATTTAGCACGAATGGTGTCGCCGTGATGGGCATGCACGGTATTCCCTGCATTGGGTTCGGCCCGGGGAACGAAATCTATGCGCACATGGCCACTGAACAGATCGCCATCGAACAGCTCGTGAAGGCGATGGCCTGGTATGCGATTTTCCCGTTGATTTACACCGGTTCATCAAAGTTGCACTGATTGTTCTGCTATGGACATCCTCACGGAAATTCTCACCGCACTCAAGAATCGGGAGCGTGTTGCTCTCGCAACGATCGTTGCGTCGTCAGGATCAACACCACTGCCTGCGGGCGCATCGATGTTGGTGAAGCGAAGCGGCACTACTACGTTGGGCACCGTTGGAGGCGGATTACTCGAAGCCGGCGTGGCAGAAGAAGCACTGAAATGTATTGCCGGCAATCATGGATCGATGATCAAAGAGTTTACGCTGAATGAAAGCGACTCCGGAGAAGGGATGATATGCGGCGGCTCCGTCGAGGTGTTGATTGAGACGTTGGGGGAAGAGCATCTCGCCTTGTTTTCTCAACTTATCGAAACGCGAGACAAAGGGAATGACTGTACCTTGTTGCGTGTGATCGATTCAACTCCTCGCGTTGTCCAGCGCGCAGTTTTGGCTGAAGTTGGCAAGGAAGCCGTCCAGCGCCCGCCTCTCGATGATTTACTGAGAGCGTATGGTATCGCCGCTGATGTGGTCGCGCAGCGTCTTCGACGGATCCAAAGTGAAATATCGATAGTGCGGGTGAGAGGGCTTACCGGTGAACTTATCTTCCAAGCGATCCCCAGAGAGGAATCTCTTGTTATCTGTGGTGGCGGGCACATCGGTCGCTCTCTTTCGAAGATCGCGACCCTTGCAGGATTCACGGTCACGGTGGTCGATGACCGGGAAGAGTACGCTCGGGCGAGCCGTTTTCCGGAGGCGGCGCGAGTACTCGTGAGGGATTGGAATAAAACCTTTTCAGAAATCACCATACAAGAATCAACCTCCATAGTAATAGTTACCCGCGGCCATGAATTTGACAAAGAGGCATTACGACAAGCTGTGGCGACTCCCGCCCGTTACATCGGCATGATTGGCAGTGCCAATAAAGTTGCGGCGACCTATGACGCACTCCAGAAGGAAGGTATACCGATCTCGATTCTTAAGCGTCTTCACGCCCCGATTGGTTTGGACATTGGAGCGGTCACGGCGGAAGAAATCGCGGTGAGCATTGTTGCAGAGCTCATCAGGGTACGGCGGGCACAACAGGCCGCGTCCGCACCTCTGTCAACGCGCATGGAAACGTGGTTCGATCACCATGAGACAGGATCTTCTCCCTCAATCGAGTCGAGAGGAGAAATGCCTCCCGTCGCCCACCTGCCCCGCACCGAGTGACAGCCTAACGTCTCAGAAGCAATGAGGCCGCCCAGAAAGAACTATCCATCCGCAAATCCCTGTTCTTTTGCACGCCCGCTAACAATGGGAATGATTGCCGAAGGTAAAGCAAAAAGGGCTTGACATTAGAGGATGTAACATGTAAGCTTGTCATACCTAGTATACCAAGTTGCCCTCATGCCGATCGATCTCCAGAACTCTGCGCCGCTCTACCTCCAGATCATCGATGATATCAAATCCAAGATCGCCTCGAAACAATTGAAGGCGGGTGATCTCATCGGTTCTCATGCTGAACTGACGTCGTCGTATGGTGTAAGCCTCATTACAATCAAGAAAGCGTTGACGACGCTCATCCAGCAAGGAGTGCTCTTCAGCCGGGTCGGAAAAGGAACATACGTCGCGCAACCCCCGCTTGATGCCGGCAACGAGCAGCATCCGACCATTGGGCTGGTTCTTCGGGACATTCGCAGCCCGTTTTTCTCGCGTATCATGCACAGCGTCGAAGACGCCGCGTACGAGCTTGGATACCATGTACTTCTTGCCAACTCTTCAGGGAAACTGGAGAAAGAAGATGCACAGATTGCGCGATTTCGTGCATTTGGGGTCAAGGGAATGATCATCGCGTCAATGAGCCACGAATACCACGCGTCGCTGACTATCCGAAAGCTCCTCCAGGAAGGGTTTCCGTTTGTGATGGTTTCTTATATCGCGGATGAGAACATTCCCTTCGTCGGGTGTGATCATGAGCGGGGCGGCTTTATGGCGACAGAATATCTTATCAAGCTTGGCTATCAGCGGATCGGATACATTGATGGTGAGCGCGGCAATCTCGTCGGTGCGCTCCGTCAACGCGGATTTGCTGCCGCGCTCAAAGCACATGGAAAAAGATTCGACAAGCGCTTCCTGTTTCGCCTACGTCGCAAGGGGGAGCGGTACGACTACCAGTCAGGATATGAGATCGGAGAGAAGTTCGCGAAGCTGAAGGTGAAGCCCAATGCTCTGTTTATCTATAACGATCTCTCCGCTCTTGGGTTTGAGGATGCCGTTTTTGCGAATGGTCTGAGGATCCCCGGCGATGTAGCAATCATCGGATTCGATGACATCGAGCGGGGCGAATACGCGACGGTTCCTCTCACCACCATCCGGCAGCCGAGCGACTTGATCGGCAAACAGGCTATGGAGCTGCTCCTTCGGTTGATGGAAGGTAAGGAGATACCTCACCGCAGAATCCTTCAACCGCAGCTCGTTGTGCGCGAATCGTGCTACAATGGGAAGTCCAAATATCGGAACGGAAAATGAAATTCGGCGTTGAAAACGGAGAGACTCTAAACATCACGTCCGCTTTCGCGAAAACCAGCAGTATGAAACACCGTCTATGATTGAGAAAGAGGATACCAATGAACAATGCATTTGACCTTGCCGGTAAAACAGCAATCGTTACAGGAAGCTGCAAAGGTTTGGGGCGTGGGATGGCGGTTGGCCTGGCTGGCGCGGGAGCTGATGTGGTACTCGTTGATCGGGACGAGGCCACCGAAACCGCGAAGGTCATTGAATCAATGGGCCGAAAGGCACTGATGATTTCGGCAGACCTCATGTCCATTGAGCGGATTCCATCCATTGTGCAAGATACAGTGGCTGCCTTCGGCAAGATTGACATCCTCATCAATAATGCCGGAACCATCCGGCGAACGCCAGCCATCGACTTTTCAGAAAAGGACTGGGATGATATCATGGCGGTCAACGCAAAGACGGTCTTCTTCTTCAGCCAGGCTGTCGCGCGTGACATGGTGAAACGGAAATACGGCAAGATCATCAATATTGCGTCGCTGTTGAGTTTCCAGGGAGGCATTCTCGTTCCCTCCTACGCGGCGAGCAAGGGTGCCGTGGCGCAGGTGACGAAAGCCCTGGCAAACGAATGGGCATCGCTCGGCATCAATATCAATGCGATCGCCCCCGGATACATGGCAACCGACAACACGAAAGCGCTGCGTGAAGACCCTGTTCGTTCAAAGGCGATCCTTGACAGAATTCCAGCCGGACGCTGGGGGACACCGGGGGATCTCGCGGGTGTCGCTGTATTCCTCGCATCACCGGCGTCTGACTACGTCAATGGGCATGTCCTTGTCGTGGATGGCGGCTGGCTTGCACGATAGTCAGAGAATCACAGAGATTGGAGCAGCAAAATTCAAGGGGCTTCAGCCCTTTTTCAGATGGTCAGTTGAATGGGTATGATCAGACGAAAATTCCTCCAGTCCCTCGGAGCCATCAGCCTGCTTGATGCGGTCCCGGGGATGCGATCGGGGATCGCCGCGGATGAACCATTGCTGGACTCGGGCGAACGCGAGCAATGGGTTATCATGCTGACGAGGATCTCAGAGCCGTTGCTCACCGCACTTGCCGAGGATCGGTTGAAGACGATGATGCCGGTAGAAGCTCGCACCCCGAGTCTCGCTGCGTCGAGGAATAATTACACGTATTTGGAAGGATTTGGTCGTCTTGTTTCCGGGCTGGCCCCATGGATTGAACTGCCCGAAGACAATTCCGGTGAGGGCCATCTGCGTGGACGGTATTTCGAACTTGTCCGGCAATCTCTTGCCACTGCCACAAATCCGGGCTCCAAGGATTTCATGAGCTTCTTGGAAGTACCCCAATCGCTCGTTGATTACTCGTTTCTGGCTCTTGGCCTCCTTCGTTCCCCGAGAATCTGGAGAGAAGCAGACGCCGCCACGAAAAGAAGTGTCATTACAGCACTGAAAGGGACGCGAAAGATCAAGCCGGGATTCAACAACTGGTTGCTTTTCAGCGCATTGATTGAAGCGTTCTTTCTGAAGATTGGCGAGGAGTACGATCGCATGCGCATCGACTATGCCCTTCGCCAGCACGAAGAGTGGTACAAAGGCGACGGGATCTACGGGGATGGTCCGGAATTTCACTGGGACTACTATAATAGTTTCGTCATCCAGCCATATTTACGTATGATCCTGACGGTCGTGGCCGCAGCCGACCAAAGCTACACAACGATGCTTGAAAAGTACAATAGAATCGCCGCCCGGTATGCAATGATCCTCGAGCGACTCATTGCCCAGGACGGAAGCTATCCGGCAATTGGCAGGTCCATCGCGTATCGATGCGGAGCGTTTCATCATCTGGCAAGCGAAGCGCTGCTTCAGAAGTTGCCCGGTGAATTGAAACCAGCGCAAGTCCGGGGCGCTCTCTCGGCGGTGATCCAGAAAGCACTTGGTGCCAGATCGACCTTCGATGAACGAGGATGGCTCACAATTGGTCTGAGCGGACACCAACCGGGGCTTGCTGAGGACTACATCTCGACCGGAAGTCTCTACCTGTGCACAACAGCATTTCTGCCCCTTGGTCTTCCGTCCAGCAATGAATTCTGGTCTTCACCATCGGTGCCGTGGTCGGCAAGAAATGCGTGGAACGGTGTTGACATGAAAGCGGACTCCGCACTGAAATTACTATAATCTTAAGAAAGGTGGCAGGCACCATGACGCGAAAAGGTTTTGCTTCGTCAATGATGGCAATCCTGATTCTCCTTTGTTTGCCGCATCGGGCGGTTGCGCAGGATCTCGATGTGCTGGTCAAACACGCACTGAAGTTTGCCAGCGATCAACTCAAACGTTCGGTTGTGGAGATCAATGACAGCACAAGGTTCGCGCGCTGCTCAATGCCGGATGGATCCTGGAAGACGACCGCCGCCCGCGAATGGACAAGCGGCTTCTTCCCGGGGGCGCTGTGGTATATGTACGAATACACGAAAGATCCATTCTTCAAGAAGTCTGCTGAGAAGTGGACAGCAGGAATGGCTGCGGAACGGTTTGACACGGGCACGCACGACCTCGGATTCAAGATCTTCTGTAGCTATGGCTCAGGCAACCTTCTTTCACCTTCAGAAGAGTACCAAAAAGTCATCGTCCAGGCAGCGAAGACACTGTCCGGCCGATTCAATCCCGTTGTCGGATGTATCAAATCGTGGGACAACAGGAAGTGGGTCTACCCGGTCATCGTGGATAACATGATGAATCTCGAGCTGCTGTTCTGGGCGGCCGAGCGTGGTGGCCCGAAGACACTGCGCGCAATTGCGGTCAAACATGCTGAAACAACAATGAAGAATCACTTTCGCGCCGATGGTGGGACGTACCATGTCCTGAGTTACGACACTACCAACGGATCTGTGCTGGTTCGAAACACGCACCAGGGATATGCCGACGAGTCCGTCTGGGCGCGTGGCCAGGCGTGGGCTATCTACGGCTTCACCATGACCTATCGCTTCACCAAAGATCCGCGCTTCCTGGAAACGGCACAGCGTGCAGCTGATTATTTTATCCAACGCCTGCCAGCGGATCAAGTGCCGTACTGGGACTTTCAAGCTCCGGAGATTCCCAACGAGCCGCGCGATGTATCCGCTGCAGCCATTTGTTCATCCGCATTGTTCGAACTGTCTTCTTACGTCAAGACAGACGCTCAGAAGACCCAGTACCTCGATAGGGCCAAGAACATTCTCCGTTCGCTCTGCTCTGCTCCCTATCTGGCCGAGGGGACAAGTTCTCACGCCCTTCTGAATCACGCTGTGGGAAGCAAGCCGGCGAAGTCGGAAGTCGATGTTTCGATCATCTATGCCGACTATTATTTTCTCGAAGCAATACTGCGGTATCTGCAACTGGGGAAATAGATCTATGACAGAACGATCGCGCTGTGTCCAGAGTACACCTCGAGCAATTCTCTTGCTCCTGGGCGGGTTTCTGTTTCTCGGACCTACGTCGTTGTATTGTCAACGAAGCGCTCTGGTCGATGTCGCAACCATTGACCGCACCCGAATCTTGAGTGGTGCCGAACTGTACATGAAGGAGATCCCCCAAACGGTTACTGCCTTCTCGTCTCCTCGAAGCGCAGGGGGGATACACGAGTACTTTTCAGAAGGGGATTACTGGTGGCCCGATCCGAAGAACCCCGAGGGGCCGTACATCCAACGCGATGGCATGTCAAACCCGGACAATTTCAACAAGCACCGGGAACTGATGCAGCGTTTCTACAGGGCGGTCTCAACACTGGCAGCCGCTTACAAAATCACGCACGACGAGAAGTTTGTAGCTCAAGCAGTCAGACATCTCAAGGCCTGGTTTGTCGATGATTCGACGAAAATGTTCCCTCATCTAAAGTACGCCCAGGCAATCAAAGGAAAGGTCACGGGACGAGGGACCGGCATCATCGACACCATCCACCTCATAGAAGTTGCCCGCTCAGTCGAAATTCTTTCAGGCTCTCCTTCGATGAGTAATACCGATGAATTGGCTATTAAGCAGTGGTTCACGGAATATCTCACGTGGTTGATGACGCATCAGTACGGCATCGACGAGCGGGAAGCGAAGAACAACCATGGCACCTGGTGGGTTGCACAGGTGGCGACGTTCGCACATACTGTCGGCGACACAGCTTCGCTTTCGTTTTGTCGAACGAGATTCAAGTCAGTGCTTCTTCCAAACCAAATGGCAGCAGACGGGAGTTTTCCGGGAGAGCTGCGGCGCACGAAACCGTACAACTACTCTTTGTTCAACCTGGAGGGCATGGCACTGACATGCCAGGTTCTTTCGACCTCAGGCGACAATTTGTGGGAATTCACTCTTTCCGATGGTCGCAATATGCGGAAGGGAATGGAGTTTCTGTACCCTTACATTGTCGATAAATCGAAATGGCCATATCCCAAGGATGTGATGTACTTCGAGTACTTCCCGGTCCGCCAATCGAGTCTTCTCTTTGCAGCCATCGCTCTGAACGAACAGAAATATGTCGAGGCGTGGAAGACACTCGATCCTGATCCGACGAATGCTGAAGTACAACGAAATGTACCCATCCGGCAGCCGGTGTTGTGGGTGGAATGAAGAATGCCGCGGATGCTCGCGGATCTTCGCGGATAAGGCGATCTACGAGAGTCTGTCATCTTGTATTCTGGCCACAGCCGAAGAGATGAGCTATCTATAAAGGAACATCATGAAGAACAATCTCAATGCTTTGATAATCCTCTGTCTCGCGGCCGGTTCACTGACCGCCGGCGAGAAACAGCTCGTTGTACGAGTGTCTAACCCTTTGAAAATCGAGCGGCCAGCCGAGCTCGTCAGCGTACCATGGTCAACACTGAAAGGGAAACTCCCGTCGCTGGAAGCGGGAACGGCCGCGGTCTTTGAAAAGGGCGGAGTGCAGCCGCTGATATCTCAAGTGATTGACTATAACCAGGATGGAAAGCCGGATGAACTGGTCTTTCAGTCCAGCTTCAAGGCAAAGGAAATAAAAGAGTTCGTGGTGAAACTGGCGGCCGGGGGAACGCATCAATTTGCATCGTTGACGGATGCACGATTTGTCACCCCACGCGAAGATCTGGCATGGGAAAATGACCGGATCGCATTCCGAATGTATGGTCCAGCTCTGGCGAAAGAAGTGAACAATGGCATCGATGTGTGGACGAAGCGCGTCCGGCACCTCATCGTGAAAAAATGGTATGCCGGAGAGGAACAGGAACCGAAAATCTCGTATCACGAGGATCATGGAGAAGGGGCGGACTATTTCAGCGTCGGACGCACGCTCGGTGTGGGAGCATCTTCGCTCGTGAAGGGTGACTCGCTCTATCAACCCGGGGTTTTCCAGCAATACAGGATTATCGCCGTCGGTCCGCTCGTTGCCGTCTTCGAGCTCACCTACAGCCCGGTTGAATTCGAAGGAAAGAAAATCACCCAGATCGTGAGAATCTCTCTCAGGGCGGGGGTCAACTTGAACAAAATAGAGACGACGTTCTCCAGCGGATCTGCAAAAGGGTCGGTGCCATTCGCGACGGGGGTCGTGAAGCGGAAAGGTACGATCACTTCCAGCGACAAAAAGAGCGGGTGGATCGGCCTCTGGGGGTTGACCACCGATAAGGAAGAGGTTGGCTATCTCGGGACGGGAGTTGTGATGCGGAAGTTGGCCATGAAACAGATGAAAGAAGACAACATCCATGTGCTGATGCTCGGTAGCGCTCGGCTGGGGAAGGCAGTGACATACTATGCCGGTGCGGGGTGGACGCTCAGCAAGGATTTCACAACGATGGATTCCTGGAACACCTATCTGACTGAATTTGCGAAGAAGATCGCAGCGCCTCTTGCCGTAAGCGTAACTGCGAAGTGAAAAACACTCAATGCTCCTGATGTCCGGATTGCCATGAAGGTTCGCCCCAACATACCACCCTTTGTATTCGCCGCAGCGATCACCGCGTTGCAGCTCATGCCGTTCTGCACAGCCTTGCCGCAGTCGATTCGCGATGAGGAGCGAAGACAGATCTTCAACCTCAATCAACAATGGAGCTATCTGGAAGATAATCTTCCCGGCGTCGAGGACCTCTCTCGCACCGCGCTGCAGTGGAAACAGATCGATTTGCCTCACACCTGGAACAGAACCGATGCTGTCGATCAAGCTCCCGGGTACCGTCGCTCGGCAAGCTGGTACAAAAAGACGCTGTTCGTTCCTGTAACGAAGAGCGTTCTCCGCTATGTGTTGGAGTTCGAAGGTGTGAACATCAAGAGCGATGTGTATATCAACGGCTCTCGCGCCGGCGGTCACGTTGGCGGATATCTCACCTTCACGGTCGATATCACTCCCTTTGTCAAAAAGGGGGAAAACAACACAATCCTGGTAAGAGCCGACAACTCGTATGATCCCGATGTGATTCCTTCTCAGAAATCAGATTTTTGCATCTATGGTGGAATCACAAGGGATGTCTGGCTCAAGGTTCTTCCGGTGTCCCGCATCGATCGGATCCTGATCAAGACGCCTTCGGTCTCAAGAAGCAGTGCGGAAACAATCATCGATGTCGAACTCATGAATGACGGAGCGGCGCTTGACCCGGCAGAGATCGAAATAGTTCTAAAGGACCGGAACGGGAAGGAAGTCATTCGGAAAAAGGCGGCTGCGTCATTGTCCCAGGGTTCCAGCCGCTCAACTCTTGTTCTGCCGGCGATCAAGAATCCCAAGCTCTGGTCTCCCTCTGATCCGGCACTGTACACAGCGAGTGTTGCGCTCAAACGAGCAGGCCGGGTTCTCGATGAGGTTTCCGACCGCTTCGGGTATCGGTGGTTTGAATTCAAGGAACACGGTCCATTCATTCTGAACGGGGAGCGCCTGTTGCTTCGGGGCACGCACCGCCACGAAGATTATGCCGGATATGCGAATGCGATGCCAGACAGTCTTCATCGCAAAGACATGAAGATGATCAAGGAGATGGGGGCGAATTTTGTGAGACTTGCGCATTACCCGCAGGATCCCGAGATCTATCGGGCATGCGATGAGCTCGGCATCCTTTTGTGGGATGAACTCCCATGGTGCCGCGGCGGGATGGGCGGTGATGTCTGGAAAGCGAATACAAGAAGGCTTCTGGAAGAACAAACGCTGCAAAACTTCAATCATCCATCGATCATCATTCACTCGCTTGGCAACGAACTCTACTGGTTGCCCGATGTCCCGGGCGGCGACAACGTGGATTCTCTCCGGTCTATGATCCGGGAGTTGAACGCTCTCGCGCACGCCATCGATCCCTCCCGTCCGACGGCAACCCGGAAATTCACCGAGGGTGCTGATCTTGTGGACATCGTCTCTCCTTCGATGTGGCCCGGGTGGTACAGCGGTGTGTATAAAACCTTCGAAAAGGCGATCAGCGATGCGCGGAAAAACTTCAAGCGATTCATTCACGCTGAGTATGGTGGAGACAGCCACGTAGGACGTCACGTGGAAAATCCCGTTGACGGAGACGGGATGGCGATTGCTGAAGGGTGGGAGGAGAACATAAAGCCCCAGAAGGTCAGGAACATCTCGCAGATGGGCGATTGGAGCGAGAGCTACATTGTTGATCTGTTCGATTGGTACTTGCACATCTCTGAACAAACGGAATGGTTCACGGGAAATGCCCAGTGGGCATTCAAGGATTTTCCCACGCCGCTTCGGCCTGAAAATCCCATCCCGTACATAAACCAAAAAGGACTGGTCGATCGGGCGGGAAAACCGAAAGATGCTTATTACGTCTTCATAAGTTACTGGACGACAACGCCGGAGTTCTGTTACATCGAATCGCACACGTGGACAGATCGCAGTGGTCCCGCGGATCTGCTGCGTGAGGTAAAAGTGTTCAGCAACTGCAATGAGGTGGAGCTGCTTCTGAACGGGGTGACGCAAGGAAAGCACAGACGAGACATCAAGCTGTTTCCGGCGTGCGGGCTGACTTGGAAGGTGAAATTCGCCTCGGGAACCAACACGCTTCGGGCTGTGGGATTTAGGGGTGCGACACAAGTGACTGTCGATTCAATGGCGGTCCAGTACACAACCCGCAAGAACACCGAGGCAGATCATATCGAGCTTTCTTCCCAACAAATGCCCGGCGGCTCGATCCTCATCACGGCAACTGCGGTTGATCAGTCCGGACAACGATGCCTGGACTGTAACAAGAGGATCTACTTTACCAGCGACGGTGGCGGATCTCTGTTGGTTGATGAAGGAACGCCCACGCGAAGCTCAGTGATCGAAATGGCCAATGGAAAGGCGCAAATCGAGTTCAAACCGACCAAGGGTTCCAGGGCTGTCATTGAAGCCCGGAATCAAGATTTTAAGGGTGCATATCTAATTGTAAACGAGTAATGTTCAGAGCTTTTAGAGGAGGATAATGTATGGAAGTCCGGTTTTCTACAGATCCCAGGGGTTTTCGGACGATGTCGACAGAAGAACTTCGGAAGTCGTTCCTGATCGAGAACCTCTTCATCCCGGGTGAAATCCCGATGGTGTATTCTGATATTGACCGGTCCATTACCGGTTCGGCGGTTCCTGCAAACGCGCCGCTGAAACTCCTTGGCACCAAGAAGGAAATGGCGGCAGAGCATTTTGCGGAACGGCGGGAAATCGGCGTCATCAACATCGGCGCCCCCGGAAGCGTTCAAGTAGACGGCAAAGCGTTTCCGATGGAGTACAGGGATGCTCTCTATATTGGACGGGGAGTGAAAGAGATTGAGTTTAGCAGCCGTCAGAGCGACAAGCCCGCGATGTTCTACTTTGTGAGCTATCCGGCGCACAAGGAGTTTCCGACAACGCACGCGAAGTTTTCGGATGCTGAGCCGGCGCGCCTGGGAAGTCAGAAGGATGCCAACAAGCGGACCATCTATAAGTACATTCATCCGAACGGCATCAAGAGCTGTCAGCTGGTTATGGGCCTGACCGAACTCGAGGAAGGAAGCGTCTGGAACACCATGCCTCCTCACACACATCAGCGACGCTCGGAAGTGTACGTGTATTTCAATCTCGATCCTGGCGCGATGGTCGTCCACCTGATGGGTCAACCCGAGGAGAGCCGCCACATTGTCATGCGGAACCGCCAGGCGGTACTCAATCCTAGCTGGTCGATTCATGCCGGCGTTGGCACACAGAACTATACGTTCATCTGGGCGATGGGCGGGGAGAACCAGGTGTTTGATGATATGGATGGTGTTGCGATCAAGCAGCTCGGGTGAACACAGGAGAATCATTCTCGTACGATGACTAGACAGGCACAGAAACCATGAAACCAGCACCTCGATTGATACTCAATGAGAATCGTTTCTTTGATCCCAACCCCGCGGTGCGACGAATTGCCCGTCTGCTATACAACGCTGTTCGAGATTTGCCCATCATCAGCCCCCACGGGCACGTCGATCCGAACATTTTTGTGGAGAACAAGCCGTTCCCCAATCCGACCGAATTGTTCCTAATTCCGGATCATTACATCTACCGCATGCTCTATTCCCAGGGAATTCCACTTGAATCGCTCGGCATCCCGCCGCTGGTCGGCTCTCCGACCGAAAAAGACGCGCGAAAGATCTGGAATCTTTTCGGCGATCATTACTATCTCTTCCGGGGGACGCCGACGGGGGTCTGGCTCAACCACGAATTCTCCGTCGTCTTCGGGATTAAGAAGAAATTCTCCGGCGCAACGGCACTGCAGATCTACGATCAGATCAACGAGAAACTTCAGTCGCCGAAGTTCAGACCCCGCGCACTGTTCGAGAAATTCAACATCGAGGTGCTCTCCACCACGGACACAGCCACCGATACGCTGGAACCGCATCAGAAGCTCCGTGCATCGGGATGGAAGGGAAGAGTGATTCCCTGCTTCCGGCCTGACGGCGTAACAAATCTCAAGGCAACAAATTGGAGGCAGAGCATTCAGCTCCTGGGTGTGCGAGTCGGGAAAGAGATCACGTCGTACAGCCGGCTCATCGAAGCATTGGAGAATAGAAGGGCATTCTTCAAGTCGATGGGCGCTGTGTCAACGGATCACGGCATTGAATCTCCTTATACTCATGAACTGACGCCGGCCGAAGCCGAGACGATTTTTCAGAGAGCGCTCAGGGGCGTTGCCACCGATCAGGATGCGGTGCTCTTCACGGCCCACATGCTGATGGAAATGGCACGCATGAGTGTCGAAGACGGCCTGGTGATGCAAATTCACCCGGGATCGGATCGAGACCATAACCAGCAGATTTTTGAGAAGTACGGTCCCGACAAGGGGTGCGACATTCCGCTCCAGACCGAATACACGAGAAACCTGAAGGAACTGCTCAACAAGTATGGGAACGATTCACGGTTGACCGTGATTGTGTTCACGCTTGATGAAACGAGTTACTCCCGTGAGCTGGCGCCTCTGGCAGGCCATTATCCGGCGATGAAGCTTGGTCCGGCGTGGTGGTTCCACGACAGTATTGAAGGCATGACGCGCTATCGTTCGATGGTCACAGAGACGGCAGGGATCTATAACACCGCCGGGTTCAACGATGATACGCGCGCGTTCGTTTCGATCCCGGCGCGGCACGATGTCTCCCGCCGCATCGATTCGAACTTCCTGGCCGGGCTCGTGGCACGACACATCGTAGAGCTGGATGAGGCAAAGCAGATGAGCCGGGATTTGGCCTATGGACTCGTGAAGAAAGCTTACAAGCTCTGAACAAAACAGTACGACGAAACCAGCACTTGAGAACCTACAAAGGGAGCGCCACAGATGACAGAAACAATCGGAACGCCCAAAGTGCACGGACACTATCGGTGGACGATCTGTGCGTTGTTATTTTTTGCTACAACAATCAACTATCTTGACCGGGCCGTCCTGGGCCTGCTTGCCCCGCTGCTTCAAAAAGAGATCGGGTGGACAGCGATCGAGTACGGCTACATCACGACAGTCTTCCAGGCGGCGTATGCCGTCGGCCTTGTGGTGGTCGGGCGGCTTATCGACCGGTATGGTACGAAGATCGGCTATGCGGTTGCGATCGTTGCATGGAGCCTCTCCGCCATGGGGCACGCCCTCGCCGCGACGGTGATCGGGTTCGGAGTCGCGCGCATGTTTCTCGGCTTGAGCGAAGGAGGAAATTTCCCCGCTGCCATCAAAGCAATCGCAGAGTGGTTCCCGAAAAAGGAGAGAGCCACTGCAACAGGCATTTTCAACTCTGGGGCAAACATCGGAGCAGTTGTCGCTCCGGCGGTTGTACCGTGGTTGACTGTCACATACGGGTGGCAGGCGGCGTTCATTGCTACCGGCGCGATCGGATTCTTGTGGCTCTTCCTGTGGCTTCCGCTCTATGACAGGCCGGAACAGTCAAAGAGACTTAAGAAAGAGGAACTGGATCATATTCTGAGCGATCCGGCAGAGCCCCCGTCGGAGAAAGTGCGCTGGCTCTATCTTCTGAAGTACCGTCAGACGTGGGCGTTCGTCATCGGCAAGTTCATGACCGATCCAGTGTGGTGGTTCTACCTCTTCTGGCTGGCCCTGTTCCTCAATAACAACTTTGGCCTTTCGCTGACGCAGCTAGGGTTGCCGCTCATTGTTATCTACATGATGACCACGGTGGGGAGCGTCGGCGGCGGATGGATCTCCTCAGCACTGATTGAGCGCGGTGTTGCGATCGCGAAAAGCCGCCGCATTGCAATGCTCATTTGCGCAGTGCTGGTCGTTCCAGTCGTCTTCGCCGCGAACATAACGAATATGTGGCTCACAGTCGTTATCATCGGCCTGGCTGCAGCCTCGCACCAGGGATGGTCGGCGAATATTTTCACCATAGCATCCGATTTGTTTCCGAAGAAAGCAGTTGGGTCTGTCGTCGGACTCGGGGGCATGGCCGGCGCTGTCGGTGGAATGATTTTCATGACATCGACCGGCTACATCGTCGAAGCCACCGGTAGCTATATGCCGCTGTTCATTATCTGCGGGTCGGCGTATCTTGTCACCCTTGGGATCATGACCCTGCTGCTGCGGAATCCACGACCGATGGAATTGTGAGAACTGTCGACTGAAAAGGAAACAACCATGAATCTGCAGGAACTTTCAAAGCTCTATGATTTCACGAACAAAACGGTTGTTATCACCGGCGGCGCTGGTGTGTTGGGAGGAGAGATGGCGTGCGCTCTTGTCGGGTGCAATGCGAACGTTGTGATTCTCGACCGCGACCCGGCGCTGGCCGACCGGGTGGTAAAACGGTTTGAGAAAACCAAAGGGCAGTACCTTGTCGTCAAAGGCGATGTGCTCGACAAGGAGAGTCTGGAGAAGGCTGCCGCCGAAATCGTCAGGCATTTCGGTCGCATCGATTGCCTGATCAACGGGGCGGGGGGGAACAACCCGAAGGCAACCACGAATCCGGAGCAGTCATTCTTCAATCTGAATGCCGACGCAATCAAGTTTGTCTCGGATCTCAATCTGCTCGGGACGATTCTTCCGAGCCAGGTCATCGGAAAGTACATGGTGGACCAAAAGGGAGGAGTGATTCTGAACGTTTCGTCGATGAACGCCTTCCGGCCGTTGACCCGCATACCGGCATACTCCGCCGCAAAAGCAGCCGTGAGCAATTTTACGCAGTGGCTTGCCGTGCACATGGCGCAGGAATACTCGCCCGCGATTCGTGTCAATGCCATCGCGCCCGGTTTCTTCCTCACCGAGCAGAACCGGTTTTTGTTGACGGAGAAAGAAACAGGAGGGCTGACAGCACGGGGGAAGAAGATTCTCGATCACACTCCCATGGCGCGATTTGGAAAGCCTGAGGACCTTCTGGGAGCCGTGCTTTGGCTTCTCTCGCCTGCGTCGGAATTCGTTACCGGCATCGTCCTTCCCGTGGACGGCGGATTCTCCGCTTACTCCGGCGTCTGATTCTCGAAGAAGAACAACGATCAGAATAATGTGAAGATGAGAAGGAGCATGCTATGAGCAATGAGTTGAACATTCGCCCTGACGGTGCGTTGGATCTTGTTTCTCTTGGAGCGCTGGTGCACCGGCTGGATCCCGGCATCATTCCATTTCGCAAAGCGACTGAGTGCAAGATTCATGTGAGCGGAGGAGAATTCAATGTGGCGGCGAACCTGGCCGACTGCTTCCGCATGAACACCGGTATTGCCTCGGCGATGGTGGAGTATCCGATCGGGGATCTGATCGCTGAGCGTGTAAGGGCCATGGGAGTCAAACCGTTCTACAAGCGCTTCAAACACAACGGTGTGAACGGTCCCAACATGGCGACGGTTTACAGCGACCAGGGTCATGGAGTGCGGCCACCCGTAGTATTTTACAACCGCTGCAATGAAGCGGCGGCGCAGTTGAAACCGGGTGACTTTGACTGGAATGCGATTTTTGCCGGCGGCGTCAGATGGTTTCACTCGGGCGGCATCTTTGCATCCCTCTCAGCGACAACGGGCGAACTCATCATCGAGGGGATGAAAACAGCCAAGAAGGCAGGAGCGATCGTCAGCTTCGATCTGAATTTCCGCGAGAAGCTTTGGAGCATCTGGGGCGGTCAGCAGAAGGCCGTCGAAGTGATCGGACGCATTGTCGAAAATGTCGATGTCCTTGTCGGGAACGAAGAGGATTTGCAGAAGGGCCTCGGGATTCCCGGTCCCGAAATTGCTTCGAAATCTGGACTCGACCCGAAGACGTTCTTTGGAATGATTGACAAGGTCATCAAGAAACATCCGCAGGTCAAAGTCGTAGCGACGACGCTGCGGGAAGTACACTCCACAAACCGTCACAGTTGGAGCGCAGTAGCATGGGTGAATGGAAAGACGTACATTGCACCGACCTGTGAACTCGACGTCCTCGATCGCGTTGGCGGAGGCGATGGATTTGCAGCCGGGTTATTCTACGGCTTGCTGGCAGGCGAGACGCCTGAAGAGGCCGTAAAACTTGGCTGGGCTCACGGGGCACTGTTAACATCCACACCTGGCGATACCACGATGACCACAGTAGAGCAAGTGCGGGCATTTGCCAAGGGTGGTTCGGCAAGGATTCAACGCTGAACAAGTAAGTGACAAGTTTCAAGTTGCGGGTTTCAAGTTTTGGGTTTCAGGTCTGTGACTCTTGAATGTAGAGCCGTTGGAGAACAACCAAGCACTCCGGAGGAAGAGCTATGGCAGAGTACGAGAAACACCTTTATATGATCGTGTTCCCGATTAACGCGCTGGTTGCCTCCCAGCTAAAGGCGCGGGAATTTGCCGAGCACTATACTATAGGAAGCGCAAAACACTATAAGGGAAAGGTGATCTTCGCCGAAATCGACATCAATTTCCGAAATCCATACTTCGATATTGATCATTATCTGTCCTTGACAGTGCCGCACCCTGATGGGAAGCCGAAAAAGACGAAGTTCATCAGCTCCTACGCTGTGCTGGAGCATATGGATCTCAAAGCGCTGAAGAATCTCTACCTGGTGACGGCAAACGGAAAGTCGCTGGAGCTCGCTGCGAAACCGTACACCGCCATCAATGAGCCCGGACTCGTTCGGATCTATCAGGAAGTCACACCGCTGACGAACCTTGTGGCATCGACGCTCGACCAGCGCTCCTTCGGCAAGTACATCACGACTGAAACGCGTTCGAAGGGGGCGCCGAAAATTTGCTTCACGCAGTACGATTTCAATGTGGCGGAGTTTCTCGAGCAGAACAAAAACCGTGAGATGATGTACTCCCCGATTCCGGAGAACAACCCCGCGCGTCTCTACGACTATCTCCTCGAGTTGAAGGCGGACCCGGTGAAGAAAACGAAGACCATCAGCCTCAGCTCGACCCTGGTGGAAGCATCATTCTCTCTCATCAAACACGGATTCTGGTTTGCAGCCCCGAACGAGCTTCTTTTCTATCCTTTGCCATCCCACGATGAACTCGAAAACAAGTACTATGACTGGTGGAGGTTTGTACGGTAAGAGCAATCCAACCATACCGATTCTGTGGTAACACCGTTTCTGTAATCCATACTCTCTACGAAAACGCTGTGCGATCTTTTGGGTCGCCCAGTTCCGGAGGTTGATATGAACATTCATCTTTACATGCTGTGCTATCGTTTTGAGGCGCTGGTGGCGTCACACCTTGAGCCGGAGGCCTTCGGCCGCTACATGGCGATCGGCACACAGAAGAATGCGCGTGGGAACGTCCTGTTCTTTGAGATCAATCCGTCGTTGAAATCACCATATTTCAAGTTGGATGACCTCGCGGAACGCTGCACACCGCATTTGGACGGCGGTCCCAAGCGCAGCAAATATATCTCGATTTACAGGGTCCTTGAACACCTCGACCTTTCGGCGTTCCAGAAACTGCACCTCTGCACGGCGGACGGCCGCGTCCTGTCGCTCGATGCCGCTCCGTACGATGGAAAAGAAGAAGGCAAAGGACCAAACCTGTATGAAGAGCTCTGCCCGGTCTTTCCCCTGGTAGTCTCAGCTCTCGGCCCTGGATCATTCCTGAAGTTCATGACGGATTCTAAGAATCCCGTCAGCATTCCACGGCTGTTCTTCGCTGACATGCTGCTCGACCGCGACGAAAACGGCATGCTGGCAGGATATCTGCCGTATCCCGACCCGCTTCACCTGATTGACTGTGTCCGGGATCTCGAAAAGGGGGGCGACAAGAAAACGAAGACGGTTTCGAGAACACCACGCCATCAAGCATTTTTCCGGACTATTCGCCGTGGCTTCTTCATCGGCGATCCAACCGGGATGAAGTTTTACCCGTTCCCTGAACGTCGCGAGCTGGAAGTGGAGCACGCCAGGTGGTGGAGGTCAGCATCGGAAAGTCTCGTATCCTGAGCAGCGAAGCATTGCGTCCCAGCACACGCATCGAGGTCCGTCATCGCTGAACAGCTCGACGAATTCACCGGGGCTCATGCCGTGTGGGTGTAGCACTAATAATTACGTAACTCTTACTCGATTCACACAAGCCATATCATACTGGATTGGTCTCAACCATGAAATCGATAAGAACATTGTTCAGAAAAGAAATCGTCCGGCGCACCTATCTGTTTGTGATGATGGTGCTCTTTGCGGCGGTGTATGTCTGGCAGATTGGCTATAGCCAGGACACAACGAAAGCTGCCACGGGGGTAGTCGTTGAGGTCAAACACTTCGCTCCTTTCTCCCTCTTTAGTGATCCAAAGTACAGCCCGATGGAGATTATCAGCCTTCTCTCGGTACTTGGAATCGCCATCGCGGGGTTACTCTATGCGCTTCTCCTCGTGCGGCAGGTCTATCGTGCCGACTCCGGCACAAGCCGGATGAAAGAAATCGCATCCGCCATTCGGGAGGGTGCCAATGCGTACCTCGGCGCTCAATTCCGGCGCATCGGCCCGCTGATCATCATTATCTCAATCCTCCTGTTCGCCACCTATACCGGTTCGCTCGAGGCATTTCGGTGGGGGCGCGCAATCGCCTTCCTCGTCGGGGCGTTGTTCAGCTGGACCGTGGGATTTGTCGGCATGCGTCTCGCGACCATCGGCAACCTGCGGGTGGCCGCTGCCGCAATGCAGGGATATGGAAAAGCGATGCAGCTCGGTTACCGCACGGGCACCGTCACAGGTATGCTCACGGACGGTCTTGGACTTCTCGGCGGCACCGTGATATTCCTGTTCTTCGGCGATCAGGCCTATGAGGCGTTGCTCGGATTCGGCTTCGGCGGCACCTTGCTCGCCCTCTTTATGCGTGTTGGCGGCGGTATCTATACCAAAGCGGCAGATGTGGGAGCTGACCTCGTGGGAAAGATCGAAAAAGATCTTCCCGAGGATGACCCCAGAAACGCCGCAACGATTGCAGATAACGTCGGAGATAATGTCGGCGATTGCGCAGGTATGGCGGCTGATATCTTCGAGAGCTACGAAGTGACCATCGTCGCAGCCATGATCCTGGGAATGGCGAGTTTCGGACACAAGGGCGTGATCTTCCCGCTGCTTGTCCGCGGTATCGGTGTGGTGGGCTCGATCATTAGCACGTACACCGTGCGTGCCGGCGAACACGATGCTTCCGACAAAGCGCTGAAGAGCGTGCACCGTGGATTCTGGATCGGCTCGGTGATCAGCGTCGCCGGATTCTTCGTCCTCGGTTACTACTACCTGCATTTCGATGCGTTGTATCTTAAGCTGAACCCGATGGCGCTTGCCGGATTCCCAAATGGCGATCCTGCTGCGCTTCCATCGTTTATGACCTGGGGAATTCCCGGCCTCGACCTCCGGCCGGCCATGACCTGCCTCGTTGGGGTATTTCTAGCCGTGGCGCTTAATAAGGTCACAAGCTACTACACGCACACCAGTCATGCGCCGGTGAAGTCGCTCGCAAAGGCGTGCACTACGGGACACGCTACAAACATCATCCAGGGATTCGCGGTTGGCTACGAAAGCTCCGTTGCGGCGATCATCGTCATTGCCGTGGCGATCATGATCTCGATCCTGATCTATGCCGGCACGCCGCCGCTCTTCGTCGCCTATGGCATTGCCATGACCGGCATCGGCATGCTGACGCTGACGGGGAACACGATCTCCATGGATGTGTTTGGCCCTGTTGCTGATAATGCAAACGGCATCGGAGAGATGGGCTACGAGCCGAAAGAAATGGAGCAGGCCAACCCCGGCAGCTACAAGCGTGCACGACAAATTCTTGCCGACCTTGATGCTGTTGGCAATACCACCAAGGCAGAAACTAAGGGCATTGCCATTGGCTCTGCGGTCATCGCAGCCGTGTCGCTTTTTGCCAGCTTCATCGCTGTCATCGCGGTAGGGAGCGAAGAGAAAATCAATGAAATGACCGTGTCGCAGTATATCACCGAAGCGGGGAAATTGACGGTGGCAGATCCGATGGTTTTCATCGGATTTCTGATCGGCGGCGCCGTACCATTTCTCTTCAGCAGTATGTTAATTCGCGCGGTGGGTCGTGCGGCATTCGACATCGTTCGTGAGTGCCGTGAGCAATTCCGCGATCCAGACATCTGGGAAGGGACGAAGAAACCGGACTACGGCCGTGTGGTCGATATTTGCACCGGAACGGCTCAGAAAGAACTCATTGGTCCGGGATTTCTCGCAATCATGGCGCCACTGACGGTCGGCTTCCTTCTTGGCCCGTACGCGTTGGGCGGATTCCTGGCAGGCATGATCCTTGTCGGCCAGCTCCTGGCGGTCTTTATGTCAAATGCCGGCGGTGCGTGGGACAACGCGAAGAAGCTGATCGAAGATGGAATCTATGGAGGGAAGGGATCCGATGCCCACAAGGCTGCCGTCACCGGTGATACGGTCGGTGATCCGCTGAAGGATACCGCCGGACCAGCGATTAATCCACTGATCAAAGTCATGAATATGGTGAGCCTCCTGGCGCTCGGGTTGGTGATGAACTACAATGTTATAGCTCCCAAGGTAACATCGCCAGAACTGGCGGGGGCAGTGAAGACCATTGGAGCACTCGCCGCAATTCTCTGTTCGCTCGCTATTGCGTGGGCGATCTGGCAAAGTAAGCGCGAAGGCGCCGAGATTACACAACTTCAGACTGAAACTAAGCCGGCGAAGAAGGGCAAGAAAGCGCGCTAAGACCGAATCGCGTGCCATGAGAGCGGTTGTCGGAACCGTGTAGTTTGAAAGGAAACACATGGGCGTAACAATTCTGCCAGCATCCCAGACTGAATTCGACCTTCTCGCGCTCGGCGAGTGCATGATTCGACTCAGTCCCCCGGGCCATCAGCGCATTGAGCTGACACCAGTGTTTGAAGCGTATGCCGGGGGTGGCGAGTACAACGTTGCTTATGCGCTCGCGCGTTATGGGATGCGAACCAGCTGGGTTTCGCGATTGGTAGAAAACCCGCTTGGAGATTTTATCAGAAATCACGCTAGGGCAAGCGGGATGGACCTGAGCGAGGTACTCTGGATACCCTACGACGGCTCGGGCCGCTCCGATCGAATCGGCCTCAATTTCACCGAGGTTGGTGTTGGAGTCCGGGCGAGCGTATCGATGTACGACCGCGGTCATACGGCAGTCTCCCACATGAAACGAGGGGATGTTGAGTGGAACCGCATTTTTGGGAAGCGCCGGGTGCGGTGGTTCCATACGGGCGGCATCTTCACGGCGCTCAGCGACAGCTGCGCTGACGTTGCCTGCGAGTCCATGAAGGCAGCGCATGATGCCGGGACCGTTGTCAGCTACGACCTCAATTTTCGAAGCAAGCTGTGGTCTTCAAAAAAAGCCATCGAAGCGACGAAACGGCTTATTCCCTTCATCGACGTGTTGATCGGGAACGAAGAGGATTTCCAGAAGGTGCTCGGATTTGAGGTGGAAGGTGCAGACGAATCATTGAAGCAGCTTCCGGTGGAGGGATACAAGAAGATGGTTCGGCAAGTGGTCAAGACGTACCCGAACATCAAAGCTGTTGGCACGACGCTTCGTGAAGTGGTCAGCAGCCTCGTGAATAACTGGTCGGCAATCATGTACTTCGACGGAACGTTTTACGAATCGCGCAGATACGAAAACCTCGAAATCGAAGATCGTGTAGGCGGCGGAGACGGATTCTGCAGCGGATTTGTCTATGGTCTGCTCCATGCGATGCCGCCGCAGGATTGCGTTGAGATGGGCGCAGCCCATGGCGCACTCCTCCAATCGACTCGAGGCGACACGAGCATGGTGACGATGGATGAAATCAAGCACGTCATGAGCGGTGGTTCTGCGAGGATCAAACGGTAGAGGGGGAGACGCATGGTGTACTACAAGCGCGGTTCTGAAACAGATGTACTCAAGGAATCGGATTTACGGCAGGGACTCTCGGAGGCGCTCGCGAAACTTGGTGAGCAAAGAAAGGTGCTGGCGATCCCGCCCGACTTCACGCGGCTTCATTCGCAAGCCGGCATTGTTACGAGACTTGTCTGGGAGCACTACCGCGAGCGATTGACCGACGTTCTTCCCGCGCTTGGCACCCATGTGCCGATGTCTGACAGCGAGATCACAAAAATGTTCGGCAGCGTTCCGCTGAGTCTCTTCCGTGTTCATGATTGGCGAAAGGATGTCGTCACCCTTGGCGAAGTCCCGGCGGACTTCATTCGCCAACAGTCCGAAGGAAAGGTCGACTATCCCTGGAAGGCTCAGGTCAACAAGCTTCTGGTGGAGGGTTCGTTCGATTTGATTCTCTCGATCGGCCAGATTGTCCCCCATGAGGTAATCGGCATGGCGGGCTATAACAAGAATGTTTTTGTCGGGACAGGCGGGCCTGAAGGAATCAACAAGAGCCATTTTCTCGGAGCCGTGTACGGGATGGAGCGTATTATGGGACGGGCGGACAATCCGGTACGGAGGGTGCTGAACTATGCCTCCGAGCAGTTTGCGAGTCACCTGCCGATTGTCTACGTGCTGACCGTCGTGGCACAGGGAAGCGATGGACAGCTCGAAGTGCGCGGCTTGTATGTCGGCGACGACGCGGAGTGTTTCCGTCTCGCCGCAGATCTTTCCCTGAAGGTGAATTTCAGGATGCTCGATGATCCGCTCCGCAAGGTGGTCGTCTATCTTGACCCGGGCGAGTTCAAGACGACGTGGCTCGGAAACAAGAGTGTGTACCGGACACGAATGGCAATTGCAGATGGAGGAGAGCTGATCGTCCTCGCACCGGGCCTCAAAGAGTTTGGAGAAGACAGACAGATCGACGCCTTGATCCGAAAATACGGATATGTCGGAACACCGAAGGTTCTCTCGCTGGTGCGGGAAGCCGAAGATCTCCGGAACAACCTGAGCGCGGCGGCCCACCTGATCCATGGTTCATCGGAGGGCCGGTTTTCAATCACGTACTGCCCGGGACATCTGACACGACAAGAAATTGAGAGTGTGAATTTCCGGTTTGCCGGACTGAATGAAATGACAAAGCGGTACAATCCCGACACGCTCAAAGACGGATTCAACACACTGCCCGATGGTGAGAGGATATTCTATATCTCCAATCCAGCCCTGGGATTGTGGGCTTATCGTGGCAGATTCGTGAATTAGACTCCTAAGCATCGTCACTGTGGTTATGCGCACGCGACCGGGCAAGACAATAGATCGCGGCGGGATTATCGACCTCTGAATCTCATGAAAATTGTTGTCGATAAGAAAATCCCCTTTATCAAGGGGGTACTCGAGCCGTACGCCGATGTGGTCTATCTGGAAGGTCGTGAGATCACCAGAAAAGACCTGCTCGATGCGGACGCACTCGTTATCCGGACGCGGACGAAGTGTCAAGAGAAGCTGCTCGCCGGGACGAAAGTGCGATTTATCGCGTCGGCGACGATCGGGTTTGACCATATCGACACGGTGTACTGCGAAGCACACAGTATTGCCTGGACAAATGCCGCGGGATGCAACTCATCTTCAGTCCAGCAGTATATCGCGGCAGCGCTGATTCATCTCGCCGAGGAACTGAAGCTCGATCTTTCGGAGAAGACGATTGGTGTCGTCGGCGTCGGCAACGTTGGGAAGAAAGTGGTGTCGCTCTGTCAAGCCTTCGGCATGCGCGTGCTGTTGAATGATCCCCCAAGGGAACGCAGTGAAGGATCGAAAGAGTTTATATCGCTGAAGAGGATCATCGATCGTGCGGATATCATTACGCTGCATGTGCCGCTGAATCGGGGAGGGGAAGACGACACGTTCCATATGGTCGACGACGGGTTCCTCTCAAAGCTGCGCAAAGACCAAATACTTATCAATTCATCCAGAGGCGAAGTTGTCGATACGGCCGCTCTCAAATCGTGTTTGAAGAGGAAGAAAATAGCCGAAAGCGTTCTGGATGTGTGGGAGCATGAACCGGGGATTGACACGGAGCTTCAAGGCCTCGTGGAGATCGGTACGCCGCACATAGCGGGTTACTCGGCGGATGGGAAAGCGAACGGCACAGCGATGAGTGTGCAATCGCTCAGCCAGTTTTTCGGTCTCGACCTCAATACCTGGTTTCCCGCAAGTGTGCCACTACCTGCGATTACATCATTCGACCTCGATTGTGAGGCCATGAATGATCAGGAAATCATCGGGAACTTGATTCATCGCACGTATGACATTCTCTCCGACGATGCAAGACTTCGGCTCTCTCCCGCCACATTCGAAAAACAGCGGGGAGAGTATCCACTGCGCAGGGAGTTTCCAGCGTACACGATCAGGTTACTTAATGCTCGGGAGAGCGCCAAAGCACGCGTGCAGCAAATTGGATTCAGAACGGCACCTTAGCAATTCACGAACAGAGACAGGGAATAGACAATGCAACAAGCTGATTTCGGATTGGTAGGACTTGCTGTGATGGGGGAGAATCTGGTTCTGAACATCGAGAGCCGCGGTTTCACCGTCGCGGTATACAACCGCACCGTGGAAAAGGTCGATCACTTCGTCCAGGGCCGTGCAAAAGGAAAGAAGATCATCGGTGCCCATTCCATTTCTGAGCTTGTCGCGGCACTCAAGAAACCACGCAAGATCATGCTGATGGTGAAGGCGGGGAAACCCGTAGACGAGTTCATCGAGCAGATCATCCCGCACATAGAACAGGGCGATATCATCATTGATGGCGGCAACTCACACTATCCTGACAGCATTCGCCGGACCAAGTACCTGGAATCCAAGGGATTCCTGTTCATCGGCACGGGGGTTTCGGGAGGGGAAGAAGGTGCACTCCGCGGACCTTCGATAATGCCTGGCGGCTCCCCGGCGGCATGGCCTCACGTAAAGCCGATCTTCCAGTCCATTGCTGCCAAGGTAGCCGATGGAACGCCGTGCTGCGATTGGGTCGGCAACGATGGCGCAGGGCACTTCGTCAAGATGGTTCATAACGGCATCGAATACGGCGACATGCAGCTCATTTGCGAGACGTATCAAATGATGCACGAACTTCTCGGGATGGGCGCGGTAGAGATGCATGAAGTCTTCAAGAAATGGAATACCGGCGAGCTCGACAGCTACCTCGTTGAAATTACAAGAGACATTCTCGGATTCAAAGACACTGACGGCAAGCCTCTTGTCGACAAAATCCTCGATACCGCCGGCCAGAAAGGAACGGGCAAATGGACAAGTGTGACCTCCCTTGATCTGGGAATCCCCCTGACGCTCATCAGCGAGGCGGTGTATGCCCGTTGTCTGTCGGCCATCAAGGAGGAGCGTGTTGCCGCCTCAAATGTGCTCCGGGGGCCCAAAGTCTCTTTCAGCGGAGACAAACAGGCGTTCCTGGCAGATCTCGAAAAGGGCCTTTATGCCTCGAAAATCGTTTCATATGCCCAGGGTTTTACGCTTCTGCGCGCCGCGGCCGAAGAGTTCAAATGGAAGCTGAATTATGGCAACATCGCCTTGCTGTGGCGGGGCGGCTGCATCATCCGCTCTGCGTTTCTCGCGAAAATCAAAGAAGCGTTTGACAAGAATCCTGGACTCGCGAACCTTCTGCTCGACCCCTTCTTCAAGGAAAAAATCGAATCCTCGCAGGAGGCCTGGCGAAGAGTCATCGCCACTGCCGTGACGAACGGCATCTGGGTACCGGTGTTTTCGACGGCGCTCAACTATTTCGACGGGTACCGCAACGCCCGGTTGCCGGCGAACCTGCTTCAGGCACAGCGCGACTTCTTTGGTGCACACACGTATGAGCGCGTCGACAAACCGCGCGGAGAGTTCTTTCACACGAACTGGACCGGCCGTGGCGGAGAGACCGCTTCGTCAACGTACGTCGTATGAGGACGGGGTGAGATCCTGAGAGGGCAACGCATGCTGAATCCACGGATAGGAAAACGGAGATCGTATGAAGCTTGAGCAATATTCCATTGGTGTCGGAGATCGGTTTGGTCACCAGGGAGCGGCGCAGCTGCGCGCATTGGAGCAGGCGTCGGCGCGCGGCGTCAACATCGTGCCGGTGTGGAACAAGTCGTATCGTGAACATGTTATCGTAGGGACCAAACCCGGAGATACCCGTGCGGCTGCCGACCGCGCGGTGAAAGAGCGCGGCTGGAAACAATCGTACTATGTTGATGCCGACCATATCGGGCTCAAGACCGTGGACCTGTTTCTGGATTCCAGCAGTTTCTATACGCTCGATGTGGCGGACTTCATTGGCAAGGCTGCGACGGAGAATGAAATCAGTTCTTTTGTTTCGACGATGAAGCAGTACACTTCGATCTTTCCGATTGCCGGAGTGCACACAACGACGAAAGTGTCTGAGGCTGATCTGCTTGCGATTGGGTGGAAGTATCTTTTTGCAATCAAAGAGGCGGGACGCATCTATCGGCATATTGTAGAGAGGAAGGGCGTGGACAATTTCGTGGCCGAGGTCTCGACAGATGAGGCAAACGAGCCGCAGACGCCGGCCCAGCTTTTCTTCATCCTGGCAGCTCTCGCGCAGGAAGGTGTGTGCGTTCAGACCATCGCGCCAAAATTCACCGGGAGTTTCCTGAAGGGGATTGACTATGTCGGCGATGTCAAGAAGTTCTCGACAGAGTTTGAGGAGGATTTGATCGTCATTGCGCAAGCTATCAAGACAGTTGACCTTCCCGCCAATCTGAAGCTCAGCGTCCATTCGGGAAGCGACAAGTTCTCTCTCTATCCTGTGATTCATCAGGCGATCGGGAAGCACAAGGCGGGGCTTCATCTGAAGACCGCGGGGACAACGTGGCTGGAAGAGCTCATCGGTCTGGCGGCTTCCGGAGGCGCAGGGCTTGCGCTCGCGCAGGAAGTTTATCGGGTCGCCTATGAGCGCATCGACGAATTGTGCAAGCCGTACGAGACTGTGATCAACATTGACCGATCGAGGCTGCCTGCGCCTCAGGTTGTACGTTCGTGGAAAAGTCAGGAGTATGTTTCAGCTCTCCGGCACAATCGGTCTGATCCAAAGTACAACCTTCATCTGCGGCAGCTACTCCACGTCGGCTACAAAGTCGCGGCGGAGATGGGGGATCGGTACATCACGATGCTTGACCGGACGAAAGAGATCATCGGTCAGAACGTGACGGAGAACTTGTACGAGCGGCACATCGTCCCGCTGTTTCTCGGATCTTGAGTACCGCTCAACCGAAAAAACCGGTACATACTCAGTATTCCCTGGCGCTGTTTCCGAGGTTGTTCTCAAAATCGGGAACAGCGTTCTAGTTACCTGCCGTTTCATGCCCAAAACACTTGACAAAGACAGTTTGTTTTGGTAAAGTTCGGCTGTGCCGTCAGCGGTAAAGTTAACGGTTAAGTCATCTCGCGTGGCAATTCAGAGTTCCACTCACCAAGCCGGCTCTTCTACACTCAGTATCTGGAAAGAGGTCTCACCGAAATCTGACCATTGCCACATCAGCAGGCCCATTGCTATGTGGCGAGATTCTCCAATTCCATCGCGAAAATATTTCCCCCAGAGGCTAATATGAAAGTACTCGCCGCCGGCGCAGCAGTCCTGACTTTCACGATTCTCGTGATGCCCGCAAGTTCTTTTGCGCAAGGCGCCCTGAGCGGTGTCGTGAGCGACTCGCTGACGCACGAGAAGCTCATTGGCGTCAATGTTGTCCTGATTGGTACCGGTCTAGGCAACGCAACCAACATCGAAGGCGAATACAAGATTACTAACATTCCGCCGAAGAGCTACACGGTGCGCATCTCATGCATCGGCTATGTGCCAAAGGTCATTGACGTGGATTTTTCACGGACGGCAACCAAACGTCTGGATGTTCAATTGACGTCAACGGTCATCCTGGGGCAGGAGGTTGTTGTTACGGCACAGATGCGAGGTCAGATCGCTGCCATGAACCGGCAGGTGACGTCGAATACGATTGTCAACGTCGTCTCCGAAGAGAAGATCAAAGAACTGCCCGATGCAAATGCAGCAGAGGCCATCGGGCGGCTCCCGGGAGTTTCGATTCTCCGATCGGGTGGTGAAGCCACGAAGGTTGTCTTGCGGGGGCTCAGCTCGAAGTTCAGCAATATTACTGTTGACGGTGTCAGAGTGCCGGCGACAGATTCTACTTCGCGTGACGTTGATCTCAGCATGATTTCGCAGGGATCCCTCGCCGGCATCGAGTTGTACAAGACGCTGACGCCCGATCAGGACGCAGATGCAATTGCGGGCTCTGTGAATTTGGTAACACGAAAAGCCCCTTCGGAGAGAGTGCTCCGGTTCGATCTCAAAGGTGACTATAATCATCTCATGAAGTCGACAAAACAGTACGATTTTTCCGCCCGATACGGCGAACGGTATTTTGACGACATCCTTGGCGTCCAAGTACAGGGTAATGCAGAGAGAAAGATTCGCAGCAGAGAAGATATCAGATACACCTACCGGACATTCAAGAATTCAGCACTTCCTGATTACGACCCGAGCACCACCGGGCTCGACAACGATTACCGCGTGAGTCAGTTTCGCGTGGATTTCACGGATGAGCTGCGCAAGAGAGAGGGTGGTCAGATCATCTTCGATGCAAATACTCCGGATAGTGGTTCGGTGAAGCTCAGCGCTCTCTACAGCAGCACAGAAAGGAACGTTACGCTGTACAACAGGGTCTACCCGGCAGGGGCCGGTGGTGTCCTTTGGGACTACACGTATCGATACACGGAGCTCCGCACGAGCACAGTGAATACCTCGATGCAGGGAAAGAACTTTCTCCTGGGCTTTGAAGCCGATTGGAACGTGTCCTATGCGCACTCGAAAGTGAACAATCCCTACGACTATCAAATGATCTTTACCGAGACACCGGGAGTCATAGCGGGGCAATCGATACCCTCGGGAAGAGATCACCCGGAACTCTACATCATACCGTATGCTGCAAATGAATATCCTGCAGCGACGCTGACCACCGCCTCGCAATTTCAAAAGGAGAATTTCGAGCGGGAAAGAGCTGCAGCATTGAATGTGGCAAGAAAATATGTGTTGACAGACCTATTCTCCGGAGAGTTAAAACTAGGAGGAAAACTCAGAGAACGTTCTCGGTGGCGGGACGAGGCGGAGTACGATGACAATTCGTACCTCCACGGTTTCTTCTCTAAGAACAGCGACGGTTCGCCAATTGCCCTGGCAGGGACGCGGTTCGAAAGTTATCTGCAGAATCGTGCCGTTGTTTCTCCGTCACTCTCCGATTTCGTATCCTCTTCGCCTGCGACACGGGACCTACTCGGTCTCTACAGAATGAATCCTCTGATTGACGTCGATGCCATGAAGCTTTGGTATGAGCTCAACAAAAACGGAAAGTCTGGAGCCTCGCTGGAGTACAATGCCAATGATCAGTCGCGATTGAATGAATATGTCGTGACGGAGCGGCTTTCGGCCGGGTACATCATGAATACGCTTAACATCGGGCAGCTAGCGACGTTGATTGCCGGCCTCCGTGTCGAGAGAGAAAGCAATGATTACGAGGCAGAATATACGACCGGCGGCCTATCCTCGATTGGTATTGTTATATCGGCAACCTCGGGGTTGAGAGACACAACCGCTGGGTACGCAGAGACGATTTGGTTGCCAAATGCGCAGTTGACGTTGAGACCAACAGATTTTCTCAGTCTCCGGTTTGCCGCCTACAGAGCGTTGGCGCGTCCGGACTACAACTTGCGTATTCCGCGTTTCATGCTTCTCTCTGGCAGCCCAACGCCGGCCACCCTTGGAAATCCCAGCCTGAGGGACACGAAAGCGTGGAACTATGAGATCAACGCGCAGGTGTATAGCAGTACGATTGGTTTGATTTCGTTTTCAGCATTCTATAAGAAGATCGACGATCTCTATCATGAAATGAGCGCTGTGAACATCAGCCGCAATTTCGATTCGCTGATGACAGCGTTGGGCGTAACGTGGCAAACAGTTGAGCCGTTCAAGTCGATTCTGAATAGGACAAACAATTACACCGTCACCATACCTTACAATTCCGACCGCCCGTCGTATGCCTGGGGCTTTGAGTTTGAGCATCAAATGAATCTCGGATTCCTCCCCGGGTACCTTAGGAATATCACACTGTCATACAACGGTTCATTAACGCGTTCTGAGACGTACATCATTCAGAGTGAATCGCTACAGGACTCTGTGTGGCAGATCAATCCACGAACCGGCCAGGGGAAATGGGTACCCGGGACACCATACAATGCGCCTATCGAAGTGAAGAGACAATCGGAGAATCAGCCGAAGCTCTTTGGTAACGTCGCTCTCGGCTATGATATCGGTGGCTTCTCGGCCCGGCTGTCAGTGTTCTACCAGGGTGAGTTTGTTCAACAATACTCGACCGATGGTCAAAGCGATGTGCACGTGAACAGTTTCACCAAGTGGGATCTTGCGCTCAAACAGGAGATCTCGAAGAATGTCTCGTTGTTCCTCACGATCAACAACCTCACCAATAAGCAGGAAGGTACGTCAAGGATCAATACGGTGAGGGATTGGCACCTGGCGCGCACCGGAGAACTCTATGGTACAACTGCGAATTTTGGTGTACGAATCACGATGTAAAGACAATTGACTATCCATGTTCTAACTAACAGACCACCTAACATCATATCGGAGGATACCATGAGAGCGAGAGTGTACAGCGTGTTCCTGCTTCTACTCCTGCTTCTCCCGCTTAAGGCGTTGAGCCAGGATCTCGTCATCGAGGACTACTATGCTACCTCGGGGACTGGTGCAGGTCAATATCTTAATGCGGTCATCGCAGGCGATACATCCAGTGCGGCGTTCAAGGCCGGCACCCGTGTCTACGTATTGCACAAGAATGGCATCTATGCGTGGAACGCCACCCTTGATTTTCAGGCGGGTAGTACCGTGACCATTCGCGCGGCATACGGTGAGACCGGCCATTATGACCCGACTATCTACTTCTATCCGACAGCCACGGGCGGCGGGGCGCCCCCGGGACAAATGTCTCAGTTGGCCAGCAACATAACGATGCGATTGACACACCTCATGATCTCTGGGTATAACGAGCAGGTGGATTCGCTCCTGAAGTACTCGAATACCATGATCATGAGGACGCTTTCGACGAGCTCGAATACCCGTATCTACGTTGACAGCTGTATTATGAAAACGATTGCCGGCCAAATTTTCAGAACGGAAGGACCCGTTGCTGTTCTCAAGATCACGAATTCGACTTTTGCGGATATGGGCCATCCGACCTCGAACTTTGGCGCAGGCAAGTTTGTCGATGCAAGAAACGTGAGAGTTGATACGTTCGTTGTGCAGAACTGTACGTTTGTGAACCTGTACGACCGCGTCATCCGGCACTATCAGGCCACGAACACCAACAGCATCCGGAATCTAGTTTTTGACCACAACACGATCATGAATAGCATGTCCTATCACGGATTCCTCTCGCTGGGTACAGTCGATACCAGCGGCACCGGTACTCTGCAAATCACTAACAACCTGATGGTTGACCATTTTGCTCTGGGCATGGATACGGCGGCTGTGCGCCAAGTGGAATTTGCCGACCCGGGTGAGCCTGACCCCGTGAACTTACAGCCACGTATGGCCTGGGTGCTGACAAATAAGAACAATGGTGCCAAGTGGAATATCCAGAAGAACTACTTCGCTTCGTCGGCTGATGGCAAGGCGATACTCGCCCTGGGCCCGCCGAACGACACGATCTATGCTGGACCTTTTTATCACAAGCAAGGTCCACCATATCTGACGTGGAACATGAATACCGTATTGGCCTCTCAGAGCAAGGATACTGTAAACACGTTCACCCCGGTCGATGCCATCGTGTTTGGGAAAGCGCCGGGCCTGATGACGAATCTGGTCAAATGGACCTTGGACAAGAAGCTGGCCAACAAGAACAAACCCAGCCCCTTAACTACCACCTCATACTGGAACTGGACGTATGACTTCAATCGAAAGAAGTTAGAGTACTATGCTGATACGCTTGACTGCTCTTATACGGCCAGTGTTGACCTTGGACATGCCGCGACCGATGGCTCACAGATTGGTTCCAAGCGCTGGGCATTCAAGGGTGTAACAACAGGTGGGGGGCCCGCGTCGGTAATCTGGAATCTCATCATGCCAGATAGCGCGAATCCCTCGACCGTCGTTGGAAACGTGACGGGTCAACCGATCAGCGGCAGCAATTTCTACGTTCGAAGTTTCACCGGCGCGCCGAATGGTCCTCTTGGTACCACGAACATGCGCTGGTGGCCTTCGAATGACGGTGGAGTGACCGGAGCTTCGTGGGGTCCTGAAACCGGCGAAGTCTCAAACCGTTATATCCAGCTCACAGCCGCGCCAAAGTCGGGATTCTCATTCGTGGTTGATTCAGTTTCTCTCTGGAGTTGTGGTGGTGGCACGGGTAGCATGAGGTTCAACGTGTACTACTCTACGGATGCCTCTTTCGCTACGAAGACACGACTCAATGCTGATACGGTCAAGCTGGACAACTCGGGCAGTGTGACGGCCACGACGCGCTATGCGTACAAGGTCGGTACCACAGTGCCAAGCGGGAAGTCGTTCTATTTCCGGATTTATCCGTGGTACGAGGGAGCAGCTTCCAATTCGAAATACGTCTACACACAACTTGCTGAAATCAAAGGGAGCACAATCCTCGCAACGGCCGTGAGAGATGAGGATCTCATCCCGCGAGAACCGCAGCTTGCTCAGAACTACCCGAATCCGTTCAATCCGTCGACGACATTCCAGTTCTCGATCACCAAGAGTAGCAATGTCGTTCTCGAGATTTTCAATATCCTTGGACAGCCGGTCGCCAAGCTGGTGGATGAGAACTTGTCCGCCGGCACGTACCGGATGAATTTCAATGCTTCGGCATTGAGTTCCGGTGTCTATCTGTATCGGCTGAAGGCGGGTGATTTCACGCAAACGAAGAAGATGGTGCTGATGAAATAAGGACATTTGTCCTCCCACTTTTTTGCATCTGGAGTTGAGGGGAACTACCTTCAACTCCAGAGCAAGAAGTAAAGTAAAGGAGGACAGATGGAA
>Ga0315297_10000077_pt1 | contig 45978 bp, 66 predicted proteins | sample YL17G15_0_MG_FD_203628 | JGI IMG/M metagenome (GOLD analysis project Ga0315297, IMG submission 203628) | Sediment microbial communities from Yellowstone Lake, YNP, Wyoming, USA - YL17G15_0 | ecosystem: Environmental > Aquatic > Freshwater > Lake > Sediment | place: USA: Wyoming | collected...
TGAACACCTTGGATTTCGGAAAAACATTAAGAAAATTTCTTGTGTCTTTTCCGTCATAAGCCCCTATTTCTATAATCAACGGATCATCTTTGCCAATTAACCCACTTATATATCTAATTATATCTAGATTCATATTATGATTTTCGTTCATTATTTTTCCATTCTAGTAAAAGATCTTTAACCTCTTCTCGGTCAAAATATTCAATTGTATGCGAAGAATAGATTATGTCAACAGAATTATCTGCGTAAGGAAGATTAATAATGCTATGCCCGGCTAGGTGTGGGTAATCCGAAGCATCGAAATGCTTCCAACCAGGAAAATAACGAGGACCGCATCCTAAATGAAGTTTCATTATATAAACTCTTTATCTAAATCCTGTCCGCGATAAGGTCCGATTTTTATCTCGTAAACCAGCGTATCATTACTCAATGCCACATAATTATGTCCTGCATCTAATGTTATAGATAGGTCTCCTGGGAATAATTCTACTTCCTCTAAAATTGTATTATCTAAATCATAAAGAATTGCTTTTACCTTTCCCCTCACGACTATCCAACTTTCATTGGCGATTTTCAAACCCATAAAAGGATTCCATTTGTGACGATGGGCTTTAAAGGTTTGATTATTTTTTAATGGAATAGTAGCTATTTGAAGAAAATTTTCGGGAGGAATAATATCTTCTCTTTTGTCTTTTATTTCCAATAATCGGTGTACAATATGTAATAATCTGGTTGGTTGAATCTTGCTATAAATACGTCGGGCCATTATTTCTCAATCCATTTATTATACAATTTGTAGTTTGGCGTCATTTTTTATTCCTTTATTTTTATAGTATTCCATCCAGTGCTCAATCATCTCATCCATTAATGTCTCAAATGTATATTGGGGCATCCAATTTAATGTGGTTCTGGCTTTAGTAGAATCACCTTTCAAATATTGTAATTCTTCAACTCTTTTATATTTAGGGTCTTGTTTAACATAATTTTCGTAATTCATTCCAAGTTTATTAAAGACATATTTGCACATATCTTTAACTGAATGTGTCTCCATGCTTGATACAACAAAATCATCTGCTTCTTTGTGATTAACAATAAGATGCATTGCGCGAACAGTATCTTTAGTATGAGACCAATCACGAGACGATTTCAGGTTTCCCAAAACCAATTTGTCTTCTAGTCCAAGTTTGATCTTCACCGCTGTTGAAACGGTTTTTGCTGTTACGAAATTTAATCCGCGACGTGGCGATTCGTTATTAAAACATATAGAATTACATGCATGTAAATTATATGCTCTTCTATAAAATCTTGTTAATTGATATCCAGCTATTTTACTCACACCGTAAATAGAAACTCCGTCCATTCTAGTAGTCTCTCTTTGATATCCGTCTGGATCTATGTTAAACCCAAACATTTCCGAACTTGAACTTTGGAGAAATTTGGATTGTGGCGAAAACTTTCTATAAACTTCTAGCAAATTAGCAAGACCAAGAATATTACATTGCGTTGTATATAATGCGATTTCCGCTCCTATGGCGACGTGGGACTGAGCCGCTAGATTATAAATCTCGTGTGGTTGAACTTTTTTAATGATGTTTTCTAACGACGATATATCTAATAGATCTCCATAATATGTTTGTACGATTCCCGACAAATGTGCAATTCTTGTATCTTGGCTCTCAGCCTCGCTGTGGCGACGAACGATTCCGTGAACATCATAGTCAAGAGAAACAAGATGATCTGCTAGATATGAACCAATTTGACCATTTATACCCGTTATAAGAGCAATTTTTTTCATTTTCTTTCCTCTACTTTTTTGATTATACCACAAATCCTTTTAATATTTCGTTTTTTAAGATTAAGACTAGACGGAAGATATATGAGTTCTTTTGCAATTTGTTCAGCAACCATATATTTTATCTTAGTTTCATATGGCGGATTATGATTTATTGGCTTGTAATATTTTACTGCTTGGATATTTGATTTTTTAAGTTCTTCAATTATTTCGTCTGCTTTTTTTGACCTATAAATAACCATCCAAAAACTTTCGTTTCCTTCTGCGTATGGGGAAAATCTATATGGTTTAATGCCATTCATATAATAATTATAAAAAACCTTCCATCTTTTATTTAATAGTGATTTAAGATCATTAAGTTGTGGTAATAAATATGAACCCAGGATATCATTAAATCTTAGATTCAAACCTATGCTTTTATGAATTCTATCTTGTCTCCATCCTTGTCCGCCATGATCAATTATATTTCTACATTTTTCTGCCAATTTATTATTATTTGTAATTATTGCGCCTCCTTGCGCACTCGTTATAAGTTTAGGGACAGAGAATGATAAAATAGAAATATCTCCGATCTGTCCGGTTTTATCAATTCCCAAACATTGGGCTGCGTCCTCTATCATTGAAATATTGTGCTTGACACAAAATTGTTTTACTTGTTGTGAATCTGGCCCATGATATCCGTTGTGATTGATAAAAATAACACAACTAATATTTTTATTATATTTTAATTTATCTGGATCTAGACAAAGCGTGTAAGGATTTATGTCTACTAACTTTATTTTATAACCCAAAAATCTTGCCGCGTTTGCCGCAGAAATAAACGAATATGACGGGAACAATATTGTAGACCCAGGTTTTAAATTAAGACTCCTTATTGCTACCATTAATGCCATCGTACCACTGGTTGTGCAAATACAATTCTTAATACGGTGAATTTGTTTTATTTTTTCTTCAATTAGTTTGGTTTGAATTCCCGGCCCCAAACTGCCATTCATGATATTTTTGTAGACCTCTTTTGCGTACTTTCTTTTTATATATGGCTCGAACTGTGGAATAAATTTGTTTTTAAACATTTTTATTGTTTCTTCCCCTTCTGTTGTTGGCTTGTTCTTTTCTAGTTGATAGTTTGCAATTTTCCGGAGAATAATTTCCACTATTATCTATTCTGTCCAATGTTAATCCTTTCGGAATTTCACCCATGTCTTTCAAAAAATTTAAATATCCTCTGCCGTTCGATTCTAACCATCTTTTGCACACCATTATACCACGTCCGCCGTAATTTTTAAAATCTTTACTTTTTAGATTATTGCATCTAGATTTCATATTTCTCCAAGCATTATATGCTTTTGACTGTATTCCTTGTTTACCGTGCCCATGCTTTAATTTGTTTTCTTTACTTAAACACCCACAACTTCTAGTCAATCCATTTTTAAGACTTGCTCCAACAACAATTTTTTTGTTACCACAATCACATAGACACAACCACCTTGGATATCCATATTTATTTTTGCCCATATATTTTATCGGAGACAATCTTTCAAATTTTTTACCCGTTAAATTAATAAGTTTTGGCATTTATTTAAGTTCCAAGGAACGACTAGCAAGACCGCACAATTTATTATAAAGTTCTATCAATTTATTATCTGCGCAATATTCTGGATTATCTGGATTAAAGTGTATCAATTCTTTTTCTGCGAAATTTTTATTAATTTCATGCCCTACAAAATCTGATAACGTTTGAAGGCCAATTCCACTTACCAGATTTTTACAATTAACAAAAAACATGTCTAAATTTGAATAATGATGTAAGATATACGTATATGTATTGAACCATAATTTTTCAAAAGATTTTTTATCCGTATTGGTTGTCGCTAAATAATCTGCTGTTCTAACAATATTGTCTATACTTTGTAGAAATTCCGATGGATGCCTAAAAACACAAATAAATTTACAATTTTGTAAATAGGGAAGCCAAACTGGTAGTGTGTACGAAAATCGCGGATCTTTAAATAGGTATGGTTGTATAGCAACTAGTTCGAGTATTCTTTTTTGTATACTTGCTTTTACAAGCGGGTTTTGTCCCGAATATAAAGCGCAGTGGTTAAGTTCTTTAGATTCTGTAATTTTTGTATTAATATCTAGAGTAGAAAGCCATCCTTGGCGAGATTTTACACGGCTTTTTATTGTTTCTGTTTTTGGACACGACCATAAAATATCGTCGTTTAAACCATTAACTATTCCTGTTTCAAAGTATCCTTTTTCATTAAATTTATCTGGAGTGTGTACTTTACCACCAATATTATAATTTTTTCCAGAAGATATTGTACCAGCAACAAGACTAGTGCCACTTCTTCCGACCCCCAGTATTATTATATTATTCATTATTTTTGTCTCTTGATTTAATATGTTCTTCCCATTTTTGTATTTGCCATCCAATTCTAAAATCCATATGTTTACTTTCTTCAATTTTCTGCATATAGGGATTAGAAATAAGACCTTTCCCTTCAAGGAAATAAAGTTTTCCTTTTTCTAATGCTTCCTCGTCATATAAATTTGGACTATCATTAATCATTTGAAAAATTCAACTTTACAATAATTTAAATTCCCTGGCCCCAATTAACCCCCACGTTTCTTATTATACCCGTATCTCGTTTTTTATTATATAAAATCTTCATTTCTTCATATTTTTCTTTATCGTTGCCATAAACATCTGGTTTTGGGTGATGCAGATGAATTGGGCGACAATTTTTATCAAAATATTGTTTTAATCCACTTTTCATTAATCTGTTCCACATGTCGGCGTCTTCGAAGCCGTAGCTTTTAAAATCTTCGTCATAACCACCAAGTTGTCTAAAACATTCCGTAGGAGCGCTATGGCCCCAATGCCAACACACGTACTCTTCTGTAATTGGGTGTCCAGGGGTTCTTCTTTGTAATTCGTTTATGTCTATTTGATTATTAAAATATAAATCTGTATCATTTTTTGTGCAAGAATATGAGCATTCGCCACAACGATATAAAACATCTTGATGATCAAAAGATCTTTTAATGAAATCTCCAGTAAAAAGAATCTCAGGATCTCTCTGTGCGATCATTTTTGATTGAGAATATTTAATTGCTATATTGCGAATAAATCCACCGCCTCGTTCAACCGGGGGGTTTCTCTCTAGCGTAAAGTAGGTTACATTCTTATCGGCAAGATCAGAAAAATCTTCGTGGATTCCATCGTTTATAATCAATATTAACCATTTATTTTTTGGAATATCGGTTTCTATTAGATTGTTTAGAGTTTTTCTAATATAAATGGATCTTTTAAAGTTGGGTATTAAAAATAATAGTTCCACATTTGTTTGAGACCAATCGAAATTAATCATATATGATTCCAACTTTGTTTATTTAGGATTTTATATATACACGAATTGCTAACATCAAAAATTTTGGCTATTCTATACCCAGTTATACCCTTTTCATGCATTTCTCTAATTTTTAAAATATCGTTGTCATTAAATTTAGACATTCCATTTTTGCTACCACGGCAATCAGATTTAAATAAATGTATCTTATTTGTTCCATGTTTTACTCTATCTTTAGCATTTATAGATCGGGTAGTCCATTCTAAATTATTTATATTATTATTTAATTTATTCCCGTCTAAATGACGAGCCTCCATTCCCGGTGGACAGGGACCAATAAAGGCTTCAAGAACCAACCTATGGACTAGAAATTTTTTATGTTTTTTATTTTTACATAATGTTACATACAAATATCCATGATTACCTATGTGTTGTTTTAATACTCTCTTTTTATTTAAATATTTTTGTGAATTATTCCGCAAATTAAAATAAAATGATTGACTAATATTGAATCTTTTAATAACTGAATATCTTGATTCTTTTTTATTTATTGCACATATTATTTGTTTTATTTCTTCTGTGGATTTTCCTTTGCAATTTATAGAATTTATATTACCAAAATTGGATGCTTCATATAAATTTTCATATTTATAAATATCTTTATAAATTTCATTTTTCATTACTTTCACACCGATATTCTCTTTCTTATTCACTTATCCCTCTCCCCAGTTTATCCCAATATTTCTTATTATACCCTCTTTTTGTTTTTGTTTATATACATTTTTCATTTCTTCGTGGCTGGTATTTGGAACCCCGTGATATAAATGAATTGGGCTACATTGTTTATCGAAGAATGGTTGAAGTCCGCATCCCAATAATCTGTCATACATATCGTGATCTTCTGGGCCATACGACGTAAAATCTTCATCATAGCCGTTTATCTTTCTAAAATAGTTTATTGATACGCAATGGCCGTAATGGAAATATACGTATTGATTTTCTAATATAGGAAATTTTACAGATATTTGTGCCAATTCCTTTTCATTTATGACTCCATTGAAAAACTTATGTTTTTGGTCTTGCTTTGTTAAATGCGCTATTCCTCCACATCTATATAAAACACTTGAATTATTAAAGCATCCCGCAATAAAATCTCCTGTAAACAAAACCTCTGGATCTTTCTGCGCCAATAAATTGCATTGGCAACGTTTTATGGCTATATTACGTATAAAAGCACCATTACGTTCGACAAGGGGGGATCTTTCAAACGTAAAATAGTAGACATTCTTGTCTTGCAAATCTTCAAATGATTCATGGAACCCATCATTAATAACTAAAACGACCCACTTGTCTCTTGGGATAGATGTTTTAATTAAATTGTTTATTGTTTTTTGTATGTAATCCGCCCTTTTAAAATTGGGTATTAATATAACTAAATCTTTTCTTGTTATATCCCAGTCAAAATCAGAAGATTTAATCATTTTGTTTTCCTAGAAAGCGTATTTCCGGTGGGTCCGATAAATTTTTGTAAATTAAATTTTTCTAGTATTAAATTGAAAAAATAATTTGCTTTTTCATTTTTAAGTTTTTCATAATTTTCAGATGAATTTTTTCTAGTATGGGAATGATCTACTTTAACTCTATCGCAATAAGCAATTTTTATTTTGTTAAAAGCTCTTAAAAAGAATACGCTATGTTCAACCACTTTAAATTCATCGTCCCACGCACCGAACTTTTTAATTGCCTCTGTTTTGCCCATCCAAAACGACAGGGTTATATCAAATAATGGACATCCATACTCATTTCCCTTGTTCTTTTTCTCGAAATGTACTATTCCATTTTTAAATTCTTCCTCGTTAAGACAAGCCTCGTAATGGGGAAATCCTTGCACATCCCCTCCAACCAAATCTATACTTGAACTTTCTAATATATCTAACCATATTTCCAGTTGTGTTTTTTCTGTAAAAATAAAATCATCGTCCAAGACAACAACATACGGAGTTTTGACCGCAAATAATGCCCGGTTTTTTCCATAAGAAATTCCAGTATTAAATGGTAACACGATACGAGAAAAGTTTTTTCTTGAAATTGAGAATATTTCTCTACTATCATCAGCAACAATAATTTTAATATTTGGGTAAAATTGATCAATACTTTTAATAAGTCTATCTAAACACAACGGTCTTTCAAAAGCTTTAATTATAAGTGTAACATCGTCTAATGACCCACGCAATTTAACAAGTTCCTGTGGGGGTAATGGTGGTTGTAATGGTTGCGGTGGAAGCAATGGTTCTGGCAAAGGTAATATTTTAGGATTTTCCTGTGAGATGTCACCAGCTTCTCTTCTTTTTCTTTTTTCTTCTCTACTAAGCATGTTTTTCCCTTATAAATAAAACCGCAGCCCTTTTTCCATTACAATAATCGTCCTCTGCTCTCATAACAGAAGAGCATGACGAAGACGGTGTTAGTTGGTGGGCTTTAAATCCGCTGTTTTCGAATTTCTTGATAATATGATTTATATCCGGTAGTTTTAGATTTAGATGTGTATCAATGTTGCCAAAAAATATATCTGTTCTAGGTTTGAATACATTTGTACCAATCTTAGTATCTATTAAAACCGCTTCTGTGCTAGACTCGATGAGTTTATCAATAAGAAAATCGTGATCTTCTATGTGATGTAAAATTCCTGCGCAAATCACAAAATTAAACTTTCTTTCCGACATAGTTTTTTGCCAAAAGACAGGATCAAGAATGTCACAATTAACAAATTCATAATTGTCTTCTGGTAAGAACTGATTAGAACTCCAATATAGGAGACCCTGAAGAATATATTTATTTCTTCCTTCTAGTGCGGTTAAACTTTTTGCACCATATCTTACGTATCTAGAACCCCAATAAGAAACATTAGATCCAACGTCTAATATGCTTTTACCTTTGAAGTCATATTTATCTACTACTTGGTCAACCAGTAAGTTCTCCCTGTATTTGTTTCTTACGGATAATTCTTGTGGAGATCGAGAAGTTCCAATGCCTGGAACAACTGTTTCCCCACCTATTTCTAGTGGGTAATACCATGGATTGAGCATATTAATAACATGATTTACATTTTTAACCCTCTTTTTTATTTCTGTAGAAGAGACGCCCTTGTAATATGGTAATGTAACGATCCTTGTGGTAGATGGAATACTGGATTTAACAACATGTCTAAGCTCTTCGTCATGAGATTCACTTTCTGCGACAACATCTGGTTTTATATGTAATATGTTGTTAACAGGAGAGTATGTGTCTTGGCAAACTACCAAATCGACATATTTTATGGATTCTATTACCCTAACTCTTTCGTCCATTGACATAATCGGAGGATTCTTTCTCTCCATTATTGCTTCGTCTGTTAAAACCCCAACAACCAATATGTCTCCCAAAGCTTTAGCATTTTTTAAATGAAGCACATGTCCATAATGAACTATGTCTCCACAAACATACGCATAGACTACTACAGGAGCGGTTTGTTCCTTAAGCACTTCGGATTTCTCGCACAATGCCATTGAGTTACTGGAATTTTCCATTCCCCATATTGTTCTTCGAGATATTTTTCTGTTTGTTTTACTACGTTAACTTTTACGCCCTTAAATTCGACTTTTTCAAATTCGTCAAAAAGATCTTTGGAATAACAATAATATAATATTCCAGGATTCCAGACTCCGTGCCAGAGACAATTTATCCCTTCGAAGAAAAAAAACCATTCAATTTTAACTTCGTTTCTGACAAAAGAAATTTCTAAACCGTCGTTCCTATTTCCAAGAATATGGGCGAGTTGAAAGCCCCTGCCTTTCATCTTGTCTATAAGTTCTTGTTGTTTTAATTCACTCAAATCAGAGATATTGGCCCCAAGGTCAATGTCATCGTCATGAGATATGAAATCTTTGTCTCTATAATAACCTAAACACGTACCGCAATGAAGCCATGTAAACAAACCAATTTCATTGCATACCTCATACGCTTCTTTTAAATTTGCTATAGCATTTTTTACAACGTCTGGCGAAGATCCAAACAAAGGAGCGACCATATCAAATCTCCTTGTTTTGTTCATTATTTTCTTTACATTCATCACATTGATATTTTTCTATTTCGAATTCTTCGTTACAATTTTTGCATTTCACATCTATGGGATATAAATATGATGCTGCTGAAACTGCTTCTGGATCATCCAAATCTTCTAGTATGGCTTGTTCTTCTTCTGGGTCTATTTCCTCATTGATTAGTCTTAAAAAATTATCTTCTCTACATTCATTACAAATCCACATCGCTGCTGGTATTAATTCCACCGTTTCTTTTTTTCTTTTTTTCATTATATTTCCTTTATTAAATACCATTACCCCACTCTTTTCCTTCATTGGCAATTATTTTTAAATTTTGCAGACCTTGTTTATAAAATTTTTCATTAGAAACAATACTTTTATGAAAATTTCTACAGATAAAATGATTTATATGAAAAGTTTCTATGTCTTTGTCTATAATGATTGGAATGCTAGATTTCTTTAGTCTTTCTAACATTTCCCAGTCTTCAAATCCATAGAAGTCTTTATATAGTTCATTATATCCTCTCATATTTTTTAGTCTTTGTGTTTGTATACAGCAACCTGCGTGGAAAGCTTGGTTCCGTTTGTCGCTCGCTTCCCATTGCCGTAAAATATCTAATTTATTTAAATCAAGAAAGGGATCATCTATAATCTTTTGTGTGTCCCATGGTTGTAGTTCCACCATTTTATGTGGTCTAAAAACAACGTCTCCGCTCAAATTAATTATTTTATTTACAATATCGCCATCTATAATAATTTCGGGATCTTTTGTACATAGCCATTTTGATTGACAATTTTTTATAATTTTATTACGAATCATGCATCCATTTCTTTCGTTCGCTGGATTTCTCTCAAACGTGAAATATCTAAGATTAAATTCTTTTTCCAAATCCTCCATAGGCTCGTGCGGACCATCATTGACAATAAGCCACATCCATTTATTGTCGGGCACGGTCGTCCTAAAACGTTTTAAAGTGGGAATTAATAAATTTTTCCTGTTATAATTTGGTACGAGGATTATAAGTTCTTTATTTGTAATAGACCAGTCAAATTGTTTATGGTTCATCTGTATATTTCCATGTTTTATTATGTATAACTGACCAAATAGCACTTATTCCTACATTAAACTTTATAGACAATTTTATCAAAGTCATTCCTTTTGATCTTAATTCTCTTATTTCTTTAGCTTTATTATTATTTAATTTTGCAAATATATTAGTCCCGTGCCTAGTCCTGTCTGTGGCATTTATAGATCTTGTGGTCCATTCTAGATTATATAAATTGTTATTAAATTTATTGCCATCTAGGTGGCGAGCCTCCATTCCTGGTGGGCACGGACCAACAAAAGTTTCCAAAATTAATCTGTGGACAAGAAATTTTTTGCGAATTTGATTTTTACACAATGTAATATATAAATATCCATGATTGCCAATATATTGTTTTAATATTTTATTTTTATTTAAATATTTATCTGGATTTTTTTTAATTTGATAAAAAAAGAATCTGCTTATTTTATATGTATCCATAATTATATTTGGTTTATTCCCATCATTTATATCTTTTATAATTGATTTTATTTTATCTGCTGTAATTGTGCAATTATAATTTAAAGATATAATAGATCCATCGGGTCTTGCGGCATACAATTCTTCATACCCCGGAATATTTTTATATTTAAAGATTTTATTTTGACACATATTTTCTTGTCTCCACAACCTCGACCCTTCTCGTCAAGCCCTGTTTCTTTTCAAAGCATTCATCACATACCGCCCCTTGAATCCTGTAATCTCTGTGGCTCATCATATCTTCTATTTGATCAAATTTGCTTCCAAACCCAAAATGAATTTCGATCGTTCCACCTTCTAGGTTCGGCAATACTCCTTCTTCATCATTTCCCGCATATCCATCTGTATAAATTGGTATTTCTTTTTCACAGCAAATACAAATCCATTTCCATTTTTTATTTATTTTACAAATACATTTTTCGGGAATTTTTCGACACCCATTACACAAACCCTCTGTGCTATCTTGGTGCGGACAACAAACGTTTGATTCGCATCCACACGAATTATATTGCTTTTTCATTATTTGTTCCTTTGTTTATCTATTTCTTTTACTATGTTTGGTAAACTAAAATTTTCACCTTTTATTGGTTTGTTGGTTGGACCAATGGGTGAATCTTTACTCATATTAGAGCGATGTATTTCTTCAAATATGGGTTCTATGTCTATTCCCATACAAACACACATACCAAAAGTTACATACAACAAATCACCTATTCCATCACACATACCAATTAAATCACTGTTTTTTGACGCGCAAATAATTTCATTCAATTCTTCTTGTAAAAAATCCAGTCTAAATTTTAATAGTTCTGGCTGTAATATAGATGGGGAATAACCAATATTATGATTATATTTTTTATGAAAATCTTTAACCATTTGTTGCATTTTATTCATAAATTATATCACTAAATCCTTCTGACAATTCCGGTTTTTCTAATTGCCTATAAAGGTTCACAAGAGCATTTTCCGGAACCTTGTTTTCTTTTCTTTGTTCATTATTTTTTAAACAAAATTCTAGAGATTTATTAAAACTAAGAGCTATAACTTTAAATCCAAGTTTTTTACCAAAGTCAATCCAATACTCTCTATTTTTCTTGTTAATTAACCATTTACTTTCATCAAGTATTATACTAAGATTTGAATTTTTAGACAGGGAAAAAATAGTACAAGCTATAATTTGTTTTAGATGTTCTTCTTTTGATTCATTATATTGTTCTTTATAAAATCCTAGCCTAAAATCATCCACCGAAAGAACTATAATATTTTTTTCTCTTTCCGCTATTTTTCTACATGTTGTTGTTTTCTTAGACGCAGGAGGAGCTATCGCGAGATATAAGTATCTATTCATAATATAATTTTTCTTCTTTTCAACTCTTTTTTAATAAACTTTTGTGGTATTGTTAAACCTCTGGCTATTTCCTTTTTTGTTTTTTCAATGTTTTTAATAAATTCAAAATCGTTATAGGAATTTCCATAATCATATTCGCCCAACGGAACAAAATATTGTTCGCCATAAAACCCTTGCCTAAAATTATCGACAAATGTTCCAGTATATTGTGTACCGCTACCTCCGAACTGAACAGTTTCTTCAATTAGTAGATTTTGTTTGGGTTCGATTTTATAAATATTTTCTTTTAAAATTTTACATATCCAGTGAGATTCATCTATTTCGTTTTCAATAAAATTAGAGTTATCTTTGATAAATTTAACAAATTTTTCTTGTTGTGATGCATACATTCTTATAAAATATATGTTTGTATAGTCTATTGCTTCTATGTTAATTTCAAAATCATTATGATTATTGTTGCTATCAAATTGTATTGATTTTATATACATTATTATTCGTAAACCTCAACGCTCTCTTGTATTTCTATTTTATTATTAGTTTGATTAATTAAATCTTGGGCCAACCAGATCTTATCAAGAGCGACTACTCCCAATAGGTCGAACTTACAACAACCCATTAATTCGGCACTTCCCATTTCCAGACCAACAATTCTCGTTTTATTTTTGGGATCATAAACAAGTGGCACCAGTTCGCTAATTGGAACGTCTGCTATAACGAGACCTGCTGCGTGACGACTCTGTGATTTTTTTGTACCCTCTAATCTTATTGCTTGGTCAAATAAAGGTTTAAACCATTGATAATATTCTTTAATTTTATCTATATTATCAATGCTCCAGTTTAAAATTCCGTAGTCATGATTTTCTGTTTCTTCTCGCATTTTTTGTAAATCATCTATAATCGAAGCTTCGTCTGGCATTAAACCAGTAATTTCATTACATAAATCAAATGGAGTTATAGAAATTTCGTCTGCGTTTTTACCTTCTTTTAATGCCCTAACTTTCATCAAATGTTTTACTAAATCCGGCTGTGCTCTAAATACTTCTTTAAGAGCAGCCTTTCCTTGAAGCCTGCCAAAAGTTACCATCGCGCACACCTTGTCCTGACCATATTTATTTGTTAAATATTCAATGACTTTCTCACGAAAGACCACAGACAAGTCTAAGTCAATGTCTGGGAGAGAGATATGACCCTGATTAGTTTTAACGGGTTTATTTGAATCTAATTTACAATGCATTCTTAATGAATCTATAATATGTGAATTATTTGGGTTTAGAAATTCTAATCCTAAAACCTGATCTTCTGAAGACGAACACATAGTTTGATTATTTTTAAACGCATCTAATATATATAACCACATTTTGGGGTTATTAATATCTATCCAATCAGCTTCTTCTTTAAGCAATTTTTTATTACTTATGCTTTTATATTTTAAATTATATTGAATAATCAAATTTTTAATCGTATTTCTGGAATCATCAATTTTTTCTTGAGTTATATCGTTAGAATTATCTGATAACCATTCCATAAAAGTTACTTGCCCGACATCGAAGTGGGATGGTATGTTTCGCCCACGATTATAAAACCGAGCAAAGTATAATCCGTATTCTATGGGGTCTATGCCAGTGATACCCAACAAGTAATTGACGAGAGACCCCGCCCCTGACCCTCTTCCTTTCCCCCTTGGTGCTTTATTATCATCTACAAACCTACATGCGTCAGAGACTATTAAAAAGTAGTCTGCGAGTTTGGCTTCTTTAATAACAGACAATTCTTCAAGAAGACGATTCCAGTGAATTTTCTTTTTTTCTATTGGAAAATTAGTTAATTTTTCTTTTGCTCCTTGAACACACAATTCTTTCAGGTGGTCATCGGAAGAAACTTTATTTGGGGTTTTATACTTCGGCAAACATGGTTTTCTATTTAAAGAATATGGCTCTATCATATCTGCTATTTCTAAAGTTGTTTCAATTTCTTCTTTTGTATATTTATTGCACATTTCTTTATAATCAAATATATAAAAATGATCAAGATAGAAAAAAGCCATTGTATCGCCTCCTTGTTGGATAATAGCTTCTTGTTCTGAGGCAGACGTGTGCATTTGCGAATACAATAATATTCTATGGTCTTCTGCATCTTCTTTGCGAGCATAATGTGCGTCTAACGTACTAACAGATTTAATGCCGGTGTTTTTTGCTATTTCTCGTAAACATTCCACCACCACATCCTGAATTATCATCCCCTCGGACTGGATTTCTAAGAAATAATTTTCCTCACCGAATATTTTAATATGTTTTTCTATTATCTCTAGGCTCTCATCTTTCCAGTTTGGTTTTAATAGTTTTCTACATTCTGCTAGTTTATTGGTGTCCGCTCCAAATAGACAAGCTGTTTTAAAATCTGAAAAAAGTGATTTTGACAAATTACCGACTAGGCATCCTGACAAGCATATTAAATTCTTATTTTTTGTGAAATTTGCTAAATTTATTAAATCTATTCTGGGGCGTCTATAGAACCAATCTGGTCTATTGGTTTCGCTAATAAGTGACATTAAATCTTTTATGCCATCTTGATTTTTAGCTAAAACAGTAAGATGGTTATGATGTCTATTTTCATTGGTTCTTATGGATGGATCATGTTCGCAGATATATAATTCTACTCCCTGGATAGATTTAATATCATATTTCTTACAAGCCTTTTGAAAATCAACCATTCCGGCTATGTTTCCGTGATCCGTGAGAGCTATCGCCGGAGACCCTATCTCTTTAGCTCTTTGCACTATTTGCAATGGACTAGGCAATCCATCTAGAAGACTTTGAAAACTATGGTTGTGTAAACCTACATAACAATTTTTATTGCACATTATTTTTTTCTTCGTCTAATTGGCGTGGTTAATGCTTTTTTAATTGACCAATTATAAAGATATAATCTTTTCCATAATGCCATATATGGAATATTGTATTCTTCTGCTACTTCTACCAGCAATTGTTTTTTACCCTTTACAACAATATATAGATTGTTTCTTTTATTTCTTGCTTGTTCTTTCATTGAAATTAATCGACAATTTTTCTTGGAATAAAATCTATTATTCTCTATTCTATCTAATGTTAATCCTTTTGGTATTTCGCCAATATCTTCGAAAAAATTTTCAAATCCTTTTGGATTTTTCTTTGACCATCTATAACATACTTTTATATTGCGTCTGCCATAATCTTTATATTGAGGATGATTTTCATTACTACATCTTTCGTTCATTTGTTTCCATCTATTATATTCGATTGTTTTGCTTAATCCATGCTTAATATTTGATTTCCCATTATCCCCCCTGGTTTCATACTGTAGGCATCCACAACTTCTTGTACATCCCCTTCTAAGAAGATTACTTTTTATTGTTTTTTGTTTTCCGCATTCACATAAACACAACCATAATGAACCACCCCATTTGTCCTTGCCGTTTTGTTTTAAAACAGTTAATCTTCCAAATTTTTGTCCTGTTAAATCAATGAACCCATGTGTCCCATTTAAACCTTGTGGGTCACGAGAAATATTAAAACCCACCTCTCTTTTATAACACTGAGTAGTGTCCAACCACCATTTTTCTCTGATTGGTAATTGTTTTATATCATGCATTTTTTCAATAATCTCGTATCTAAAGTTCTGTTCGCCATATTTATTCCATGCATCTTGTAAATGTATATTAATATGTTTGTTTCTTTTCAATAATCTTACGTGCTCTTTCAATCTTCTTTTAGTATTAGCGCTACTTCCTATATAAATCTTTTTATTAAAAAGACATGTTATTTTATAAATGCCAGATAATTCAATCAATTTTAGTCCCCTTGTATTTTATTTTTACATATTCTTCGCCCATAGTATTTAGGTCGCTCCATATTATACTACAAACATCATTTTTAGAGAAATTACAAAGTTTACATTTCCAAGACCTGTTGCGGCGAATTAAACTGTCACTTTTTATCGTTTTAAAAATATCGTATAGTTCAGATAATATGCTGGGGACATCCCCGTTTGATAGACCTATGGTAGTTGGCCCACCATCCGACGTATAATAAAAAGTGACAACGCAATTTTTATATTGTGGGAATAATATTTTAGCCGCCATAAAATAAATCTTGGCTTGTAATTTTTTAGTTAAATTGTAAAAATCCATTTCTTTTGAATCAAATGGAGATTTTCTATTTCCTGTTTTATAATCTACTATTTCAATAGTATCATTACTTAGCTTATGTATTAAATCTATGAACCCTCTTACCGCTAACTGTTTTGTCTTGCCATCTTTTTTGACTTCCCATTCTGGTCCAGGTAGTTCAATTTCAAACCATCTTTCTGCATCTATGATTTTTAAATTATATGGATTATAGAATTCATCCTCGATAACTTTAAAAAATGAGGCTTTGGCTTTTTTATAATCTGCTGATAATCCTTTGCTTGTGAATTTTCTTAAATCTGGATGAGGATTTTCGTCCCACGCGCGATCCAGCAACCACAAAGGATCAATAGTCGTCTTTCCCCTTTGTTTTAGTCTAGCGGCCCATTCTAAGGCCTTATGCGTGATTGTCCCTATGGTTGCCGCTTTACCAGAACCAGATGATTCTAATTCTAGGCAATATGTAAGCCAATACTTGAAGGCGCAGAACTTGTAGGTATCAATAAGACTTGCAGAAAATTTATTTACTTGCATTTATTTACCATAAAGTTCGTTTAACCATTTTTCGATGTATGGTTCCAGAAAGTCGCACTGTTCGTTCACGGACATGTTTCTATTATCAACGACCAAGGAAAATTTATTTTTATCATAACTATCTAATACAGTTTCAGAAGAATGTTCGTCTTTTCCCGCCACGTTTCTCAATAATCTCACGGTGATTCCACCAATCTCGTTAATGGCATTTATTTCATTGGGAAAACGACCATCTGTAATTAAAGCTAATTTAACATTATCGTTCTTGATTTTGTTAATGGTGGCATTAACCCACGCATTATCGCACATTTTTCTTACTATATCTGTTCCAAAATATTGAAGAACCGATCTTGCTTTCATCTTTTCATTTGCGGGAATCTCTGTTCTATCTTTTGGGAAAATAGGCATATCTATCCAAAATAAATTTGTTAAAGAATTCTTTTCCTCTTCTGTGCCATAGCATTGTCCATGACTTAAACCGAAAACATTAATGCAAAAATTCTTTAATTCGTCTGCAAATGAATATATTTTAATTTCTGAATTATTAAATATTTTATTGAATTCACCTTCTTCGACAGTGAAATAATGATCGTTTTTTCTAGCCTCAAGTAGCCCTAACTTATTTATCTTGAAATCCTTTATATTACCATTTCTCTTTAAAAAAGAGGCTGCGATAAAATTTGCCGCCGTATTCTTTCCAGAGCGCTTTTTGCCAGACAAAGCTATTATGAGTTTATTTGACATTTAATTATCCCTAATAAGTATAACGATCATTAATTCTGTCTCTACAATCTTCGCACAAAATAATTCTTTGTTCTTTTTTGTATGCAGGAATATCTAATCCTACGTCTTCTACGGTTCGTCCTTCTTTCCTCTTTGCGTCTCTTTTACAAATAGAACACAATAATCCAATTTTCTTTTTTGTTGTTTTTAATAGCTCTCTTTGGGATCTGAAAATCTTTCTAGACATTTTAATTATCCTCCAATAAAAATTCTTTATTATTTTCTTGTAATATTTTCCCAATCTTTTCTTGAATATCTTCTTTTCCCATTTCGGCAACATCGTTCGCTTCGTTTAAATCTATATTTATGATTCGGAAATAATAATTTAATTCCTCCGATAGTTTTCTAGTAGCATTTTTACCTGCCTCGTCATTATCCATTGCTAAAATTAATGTTAAAGCACCCGCTTTTTGAAGCAATAATCTTTGATGTTTGGACATGGAACAACCCATTAAAGATACGCTGTTTTTAATTCCATTTTCTTCAAGCTTCCAAACATTGCCAGGACTTTCTACTATGGTTGCCGTTCCAGTTTTTGAAATATTGTATTTGGCAAAATTATAATTATATAGGTGTAACTCTTTTTTCATTCCCCTGGAATGTAACCATTTGCTGTAGAACAAAGACCTTTCTTTCGGCGGACATTCAATTGTTGGATTATGATATAACCCGCATGTCTTGCATTTATCCCAAATACTTCTCCCCGAAAATCCAACAACGTATTTTCCAGAATCATCTAAAATTGGAAAGAACGCCCTTTCAAAGAATAATTTTCCTTTTTTATTACATGATGAAATATAATATTTATCTATGATATTTTGAGATATTCCGCGACCAGGATAATATTTGGTATCTTTTCTCAACAAAGGAAGGACTTCTGACAATAACGGAAATCCATTTTTCTCTACTTTTTTCTTCTTTTTATATTGTTTAATAATTTTAAATATCTCTATATTTTCGGCGGTCCCCTCGTTAAGTTTAAGATTTGACAGATTTAAAACCGTGGCCGCAAAAGATACCGATTCTACGAATGAAAATGGACGATTTAATTTATTGGTCATTGTACCGCGAATAAGTCCGAATACACTATTAGAATTACCGGAAATTGTAGATTTATCACAATTTTTTGTGTTACAGTGCCAATGTTGTGTCCGCGTTGCAAAATAAAACGATCTAGAATTGTCTCCGTTGTGACAAGGACATTTTCCCTGTAAATAATCAGACCGTTCAAAATATTCTACACCAAGAGCATCTAATATCTCTGTTATTCTCTCGCAAGATCTGTCTTGGATGTAATTAATTTCGTTTGTATTAAAGTGTTTCATTTGTCATCTTGTCTCTTTTAATATATCTATTGCATTTAAAACACAACAAAGATAGATTTTCTAAATCAAATAACTTTAATAATTCTTCTTTTGTCTTTGTAGAAGAGGTTGGAATAATATGATCAACATCAAATGAATTTATCTCATAAGAGATATGGCACATTGGGCAACAATTGTTTTGAAAACTTCTAATATTCTCTAGGTGATCGTCTAATTGCTTGTTATTATAGGGCAGGGATTTAGAAAAACCAGTTTTATTTTTATCTTTTAATCTTAAGCTATTTAGAGCACCCATTAGCTTGCGATTATATTTGCGTATAGTTAAAGATTTTTTGTCTAGATTATTTCTTCTGTTATTTGCTTGCTCTTTTGGCGTAGCCCACCTACAATTTTCTGGCGAATAGCTATTAATTAATTTATTGTTATTAATTCTATCCAGAGAAAGTCCCGGAGGACATTCTCCCATGTCTTCTAAGAAATTTTTAAATCCATTTGCTTTATCTAGCCACCTATCGCAAACTGTTATTCCGCGTCCACCATAGTCTTTATAATTTGATGTTTTTGAATTTGTACATCTATTTTTCATTTGTTGATAACTATTATATGTTGGGGTATTTTTGTAACCATGTCTAAAACTTTGTTTGCTTATCAATTCTTTTTGAAGACACCCGCAACTTGTTGTATCCCCATTTTTAAGACTATCTCCCCTAATTATTTTTTCTTTTCCACAATCACACCTACACAACCACAAATAACTCCCGTGCTTATCTTTCCCTGTTGATTTTATGACTATCAATCTTCCAAATCTCTGTCCAGTTAAATCAATGAATCTGTTTTTATTTCTTTTTATCGTTTTATCTTTTTTAAGACATCCACAACTTCTTGTATTACCCAAAACAAGACTACCTCCAACAATTATTTTTTCAGTTCCGCAATCGCATTTGCATAACCACATAGGATACCCATGTTTATTTTTACCAACATATTCTTTGGCGATTAGTCTATCAAATCTTTTTCCTGTTAAGTCAATTATTTTTCTCATTCAATCTGCTCGTTCAAAAATGATTGCGTGCTTTGACTTAGCATTTTACCCTCTCGAATGCTCGATCTCGAAAAATCCACTATTAAATTAATATAGTCGCCGCTAGCATGGCCTCCTCCATATCGCGTGTCCGTAACAACTAGTTTCATTGTCCCCTTATTTGGCCCGTCCTCAATAAGTTCTTCTTGTGATTTCTTTTTTAAGATAGTGAAAGAGGAGCATAGCCAAAGTATTCTGTCTGAGCCAGAGATAACTTCTGCCCCCTCGCGGTCTATTCCTTCTCGATTTAATTGCACGCTAGCTAATACTGGTATGCTCCACTTAACAGCGAAATTATGTAGTGCCGTTACTAGGAAGCCTAGCAACTGAGTTTCCTGAAGATTGTGACGGAGGTTGTCCGCATTCATGAGCTTCAAATAATCGTATATGCACAATGCTGGCTTTGCAAGGCCACTATCTAAAAACCCCACATTTTTTATTAACCATCTTCTCGCTAAAGACAAACTTTGCTCTATTGATTGTCCTGCAATATTTACATGTGTAATAGGTAATTTTTTTATTTCTTCTATTTTAGATAACATGATTTTATTTTCTTCGTCTATTGTTGAAAATTTCCCAGTTTCAACATTTTCTAATTTTATTCCTGTGACAAGCGATATCAATCTATCTTGCTGCGCTTCTTTGCTCATTTCTGTATCTAAATATAAGACAGGGATACCTAATGTCGCCATATTTTTTGCTATATTTAAACACATATTCGATTTTCCAACTTTCGCTCTCGCCCCAATCACATTGACGCAAGATCTTCTAAAGCCTCCGCCTATACAAGTATCCCAATTTTGGAACCCCGTTGGTAAACCAACGAGATCCTTTGGATCATCTGCCAATGCCTTTAATCTTTCTTCTAAATCATTATGTACTAAAACCAACCCCTTATCCTCGGAGTTCAATTGGCTAGTAAATTCAAATATTGGATCTTCTAATTTCCCTATAATCTCATCTATTTTTTCCTGCCCCGTGATTTGTTTTAAATCTTCTATAATACCATTCGCACACCCAATGCTTTGTCTTGCTAAAGACAATTTATATACTTGTACTGCTATAGATTTGGCATTGTTATATGTTGGAGTATTTGCAAATAATGCTTCCAGATATTCTGATTCTTTTGAGTTTCCATCAAATTTATTATAATTGAATGTTTTTGCATTTGCTGTTATGGTTGGCCCATCAAACTTACTTAAATTCTTTTCATGAACAAGATGTTTAATTATAGAAAATATCGTTCTATTTATTGACCAATAGAAATCCTTAGTATCTAAAATTTCTTCAATATCTATAAGAAGATCTGCGCCATGATTTAGAATAGCAGATAAAACTGATCGCTCACACCCCGAATCATTTAAAATAGACGCCTCTTGTTTATTCATTTACTTTTCCATTGATCGTATCCTGCAAACACTTTGGACACTTTTGCCCAAAATCTTTGCTTTCTTGTCTATCTGATTCAAAATTTTGCTCACACTGTGAACATTTTACATCATATTTCTTGGAAGGACTTCTTTTTGTTTTTCTCTCTTTGGTTATTGCTGCTTTTTCTTTGTTTTTATTTATTTCTTCTAATGGAATGTTGTCATCTGTTATTGGTTTCGTATCATTACCATAATATCCTTTTTTAATATGTTGTGAAATTGCTTCACCTATTGGTTTACTTAACATTGGCATAGGTTCGGTTAATGATGGAGTTTTACATTCTTGAAAACTTCGTTCTTTATTTTTAGCTTTCGGCGTATAAATAGCTCCCTCTGGATTTAACGTGATTATTTTTTTATGCCTATTAATTATTTCTTCTATTTCTTGTATTAATTTGTTGGGTGATTCAATTATTTCATTTGCTTTAATTAATTCTCCAGTGATCGCCTCATACCCCTGGCAAACTAAAGACCAATTATTAGCGATGATTCCATTTTTAATAAGTTGTATGGGACTATCCATTTTTTATCTCCAAATTACGTTGACGAATTATATTTTGCATATTTTGTGCATAAAACTCAATTCGGCGAGACAAATAAATTATTCTCGACAATCTTAGATCCACCTTCTGTTGAATTCTGCCGCACTTAGCTTTATCTTCATTAAAAAGTTTGTTCGTAACATTCTTGGACCATTTTAAATATCCTTCTGCTTCGTTGCTCTTTTTTTGAAGAAAAATTAAATATTGTGAAAGCATAAATGAATATTCACAAAGTCTCATTGTTGTTTCTAATCTAATTTCTTCTATTGATAATTCGAGTATCTTTTCAATCTCTGATCTATTAGATTCTTTAAAGGAAAGACACAAAGATTTTTCCCATGCCGTAAGATCGTCGTTGTATTTTTTGTACTCTTCGTCAAAATTATTTGTCATATATTTCAATCAATTTCAAGTGATTAAGCAAACACCACGCTATTTTACGCTCATCACGATTTTTCTGATTGTTAAAATCAACAATAGTTCGATGAAAAAATTTGGTATATATCTTGTGTTGCCTTCCTTGAATCTCTATTACAAGTTGACGAGAGGGAATAAAGAGATCAAGATAAAGCTTTTCGATAGGTATGTAAACTTCTTCATAGATATTGTCAGAAGGATATTCTTCCTTTAGTTGTTCTTTAATTCTTGTTTGAAATTTTGATCTCTGATAAGTTTCTTTTAATAGGTATTTTTTTAAATTTATATTAATTTCTGATCCATCATATATTTTAACAATCATTTTATTTTCTTTTTTTATATTTTCTAATCGGAGTTGATAAAGCCCTTTTTAATGACCATCCCGCTTTATTCAGTCTATACTGTAGTGTTTGGGGACTCATCTTATATTCTTGTGCCAAATCTGTAATACATTGTTTCTTATTTTTATAATCATAAAATTTATTTCGTAGTTTACAATTTTTGGGGGAATAATTACCATTGTTATTGATTCTATCAAGAGATTTACCCTTTGGTATTTCGCCAATATCCTCTAAAAAATTTTAAAATCCATTTTTATTATTAGACCATCTTTTACAAACCGCAATCGGAGGATTTCTTCCTCCGTAATATTTATAGGCTGGATGATTTTTGTTGGTGCATTTTTGAGCCATTCTTCTCCAGGTGTTATATGTTCTTGATGTTTTATCATTTGTACTATGACCATGCCTTATTCTTAATTTGCTTGCCTCGCACGCCATTTCTTTCTGTAAACACCCACAACTTTTAGTGCTACTATCTTTAAGACTTTTCCCGGCAACAATTGTTTCTTTACCACAATCGCATATACATTCCCATAAATAATTACCTCCCTTGGTTTTACCATTAGGTTTTATTGCAATAAGTTTTCCAAACCTTTGTCCAGTTAAGTCAATGAAGCTTCCTTTTCCTGGGGCTTGGGGATCAGAAGAAACATTAAAACCTGTTTTTCTATTGCAATAATTGGTGACGTCAATCCACCATTTCTCTCTCGCGTATAAATCTTTTATGTTATAAATATTTTCAATAATCTCGTATCTAAAGTTTTTCTCTCCATACCTATTCCATGAATTTTGTAAATATAGATTATAATGTTTATTTTTACGTAAAAATCTTATGTGATCTTTCAATCTTCCGTCAATATTTACGCTACTTCCTATATAAAATTTATTATTATTTTTACATATAATTTTATAAATACCAGATATATTATTCATCATACCAATTATTTTCTTTCAGGGAGCAATATATCTCTTATCTCTTTGTCAAATTTTTCAATATATTGAGGATTACTTTTAAAGTATTCACGAACCTTTTCAAGTCCCTGTAATTTAATAGGGTTGCCATCTGCGTCTAGTATTGATGGAACAATAAACCAACTTGCACTTTTTTGAATCAAACCAAGATTTTCTGCATTGATTAAAATATCTTTTATGCGATCTACACCCTCACCAAAGCGAAGAGGAACGGCGCAGGGAAGGAATGGTTTACCTAAAGCAGAACATATCACGGTTATCATCGCGTCGTGCCCGGCAGGTGCGTTAGTCTCCGGGTCTTTATCCCATTGTTTAGCCCAGTTACAAGTAAGCCATACGCTGCAAGCATAACCTATTGCGAGCCCTCCTTTAGTCTCGAATTTCTTTCCCATAGGCTCCCTACTAGTCATTAGCTGCGAAATAAAGAGGACGATAGAATTTGTATCATCTATTGTTTGTTGAACTTTCCTGAAAAAGCTGGCAAGAAGTTTAGGTGTCCCGCTCATATCCCGCGATTCGCCCAGTAATTCTGATTGCTCGGCGAGCGTGCTGAGTGCGGCAATGCTGTCTATAACAATTACACTTTTCTTGTTTTCTTTTATGGTTGTCTCAATAATACGCAACCACTCTTCAGCGCTTAAAACTTTATCTGGCGTAGATTTTATAATATTTAATTTCTCTGTATCCAGACCAGAAATAGTTTTTAAAAGACTGTTAGATAGACGTCGTTCGATATCAAAATAAAACGCCGGTCTACCAGAATCAAGAGCATTTTTTAAAATTTCCAAACAAATTGAAGTCTTTCCAATTTTCGCTTTCCCCGAAATAAGACATGTGCAACCATCAGGAATCCCCCCGCTCAAACTAATATCCAAAGACAACACCGTCTTAAGAACATCCCTCTTCTTGTCTATAATTTCACTAGCCTTTTGGATAATACCAATTCCATATTGACGTTCTAAGTATTTGTCAAATGATTCGTCCACAACCTTTTCTTTAGATTTCTTAGCCATTATTTTCCAGTTCTTTTATTAAAGAGATTTTATTTTTATTTCCAGTATCTACATATCTTGCATTTTCTTCCGGAGAAAAGATACTCATAACCATTTTTTCATCATTTGTTTTTCTTTTCTCTATTTCTCTTCCATATAAAATATTTAATTTTTTAATTATTGTATTTAAAGTTTTTTTAGCTGAAAGAGATTTAATCCAGCTATCTTTAATTATTCCTATTAATAACTTTTGAATTAAAGAATTATTAAAGTCTGTTAATTTACTTAAATTGCCTATGCCTCGAATTTCTCTTGGATACTTTTTGGCCCAATAATTATTGCTTTTCCAAAAACGGGGACCGAGTTTCTTATCCATATTTAAACAAACTAATTCGATGATATAATTTTTGAAATCTATTTTTAAACCTGGGGTTGTTGGTGAATCAAATGATTTTTCCATTTTTATTCTTCATTACAAATTAAAAAGAAACCAGCTTTCTCTTTGGTTCGTTCTTCTGTTCCGACATTTTCACCACTATTACTATCAATCCAGAACAATTTAACTATATTACCATTATAATATCCAACACAAGTTCCCTGCACCTCTACATTTCCCATAAAGATTTTTACCATCTTTTTACCGAAGCAATATCCCTTTTGATTTTCGGGCATGGAAAAGGTTTGATTTCCTTCGATAAGTCTAAAATCTACAATTTTTAGGTCTGGATTTAATTGTAAAAATTGTTTTAATCTTATCCATGAATGAGGTCCATCTTTTCTTTCGTCTTGAAACACCTCTTTTTTATTAGACAAAGTTGCAACATAATATTTATTAGAATTTTCTGGAACTACAAAACTTATCAATTCTTCATTATTCATTCTTTTTTACTCCAGAACATCTTTCGTCATCGGCTTTCATACTTTCTCCAGGGGTCATTACCGTACATCCATGTTCTGCCGCAATTGGATTTTTTACCTTTATGCTCATAACATTAACATTTGTAGATTTATTAATTTTTGAAGACGAAGAAGATGTCGGTTCTGGTTCTTTGTTAGCAAATGTATTTATAAATTCTTCCACCACGGTTGTACATTCATTAAAAAATTTCAATTTACTTTTGGTTTGTTTTAAGGGTTTATCGTTTTTATAAAAAAGTTTTCGGTCTAAAAATTTTGAAAAATCATCAGACAGTTTTTTATCTACATATTTCATTTTAAGAAACTCCTTTGAGCTAATGTATAATGTGTTCCATTTTTTGTTCGCAAAAACATAATATAATAATCAAAACAAGTTTTTTGACATCGTTTAAGATTATAAAAGAGCCCACCTTTTTCTAAATCCTTTTTGTTTCTATTGGCCGAAGAATTAAACGGATTAAATAAGTCTCCATCATTAGAAACCAACACAAAACTCATGTCGCCTATAATATAGGCAACGGCTTCTTTTTTAAGAATTTTATTATCAGTTGGATCTGATTCGGATGCAGGAAGCTTGATGGCGTGTGGCGTTCCGTTAATGTCTATATATTTTTCATCGTGCATTATTTTCTCCTATTGACTTTAAAAATTACATCGCAATCAGGACTTAATCCACCGCCATGTTGAATATTTTCATCTATTTCGAATTTAGTTTGATCATTTGCTGCTCCTGGATAAAATTGTCCTTTGATTGAGATAACCCTATTTATATTTTTACAATTTTCGCAATAAACAGCTATTCTTGTGGTGATAGGATTTTTATTTTCTCCTACAAGTTCTTCGTTTGTTTTTGTTAATTGAAAAATCATTAAATCCCTCTTACATATGGAGCAAGTTGCGACCACATTTCCCTTGTCAGAAATTCCAAGAGGCGTTCTTTCTTTGATATCTGTCTCTTCAATATAATTTAAAACAATTTTTTTCATGGTATATGTCTCCATTTTCTACCGTTTATAATATCATAAATCGCATCTATGCTAACATTATACTTATTTGCTATTTCTTTTGTTGACCGACCTTCTTTTTTCATTTTTCTAATTTCTGGAATATTTTTATCTACCAGTTTTGCTTTTGGATTTTTTGATCCCCTTCTGTCTACTAATTTTTGTGCTTTTGTCATATTTTTTATAGCTATTTTAGATCTTTTCTTTCCTTTTAAGGCTAAGCTTAATCTTATTTTATCTTCTTGTGTATGTTTATATCCAACCCTACCAATCCGAGCTAAACTCATTTTTAATTTAGATTTTTCACTATGTGATCGTCCTGTCATACCAGGATTAGTTCTATGTCTGATATCTCCTGGTTTAGCAATATTAAAACCATATTTATTATTACGACTATTGAATTTTTCTATCCAGAAATTTTCTTTTTCTGTTAAAAAATTATTGTCTACTTTTTCTATTATTTCAAAATTAAAATTATTTTCCTTGTATTTATTCCAAGCTTTTTGCAAATGTGGATTATAATGTTTATTATTTCTTAATCCGCTTTTATGTATGGTCCATCTATCAAATATATTTACAGAACTTCCTATATAAATTTTTCCTGTTGGTAAACAAATTATTTTATAGACTCCAGATATATGACCCTTAATAAACATTAATTATTTTCGCCTTCTTTTATCATTTTGTCTATTTCGTCAAGTCCATCAATATCATCTTCTGATTCTCGGAAGTCATCATTCTCCAGGGCCAACGCATCCCGCTCTTCTTCAGACATCACATTCAACTTTTTTTTCCGAACACAGACTCCCAATTAGCATCTTCTATTTCTTTTGATACTTGACATTTTCGCCTAAGAGAACCTTTCCCCATTTTAAAATCCTTTAAATTATTGGCCAGTTAATATCATTATTTTCTTTTAATCTTTCATCAAACAATTTTTTTAATTCCAGTGGGTCGTCATCAATAATTCTGTTGAGACAAAAACATTTTACTGTTCTAACAAACAAAAGGATCTCTCCCGTTCCTTTACAGTCCGGACACTTAGGGTCTGGCATCATAACGTATTATACTATGGATTTAATTACTTTTTCGACGAAAGTTCCGTTGGCTTTAGTGAATTTTGCCAAAAGATTTTTATGCTTCTCCGTCAAAGGTCCGCCATTAGATGTTTGAGATTCAATAGCACCCTTAACTCTTCTTTGGGTTTCTGGGTCAACATTTTTAACCGCCTTGGTTACTAAATTTAACATATTCGTACTATTCTTAGCTTTAAGATAATATTTGAGAAATATACCGATGGCCAAAAGAAAAATAATAGCCATTAGAGAAGTACCGACAATAACAGCCCAAGCACCGCCATATTTAATTGTTCCAGAATTATTTACAGTATTACTTACTTCTACTAATTGGTTTTTCAGCGTGCCGACTTCTTCAATATTATTATCAACAACAGACTCAAGTTGATTAAAATTGTCTTCAACGACACCAACCCTAGCTTCCAGTTTAGCGGCCCCTGGCGAGACACACGATGTTGTGAGAAAGAGTAGGATATAGATTACTAAGCCCATTAGGGCCAATATCAGGATTCCGGTGCCAACCATAAGTTTATTTCTTAACATTTTTTTTCTTAATCCCAAAAACTCTATTGACAAGTTCATCTGCAAGTTTATTGTTTTCTCTAGATTCCCATTTTATTGAGAATTCTTTAAATTGCTCTAATAATTCTAAAACTTTATCCCTGTGCTTAATCAATTCTTCGTTATTTGTTTTTGCTGCCTTTGTAATCTGTTTTACAATCAATTGACTATCAACTGTTATATGAATTATTTCAATTTTTTCTTTAAGAGCATGTGTCAAACCGGCGATCAACCCCCGGTACTCGGCTATATTACTTGTGCCTTTTTTTCCACATTTTTTAGAACCTTGAAAAACAATTTCCTTAACATCTTCTGGATTGAATGCAATCCAAGCACAAGCCATTTTAAATTCACGAATTCCGCCATCCGTGCGAAGTATAACTTCTTTCATAGTGTATCTTTCTTTTTTGTATATAGTATGGTTCCATTTTTATTTGCTACCCACAGTTGAATAAAGTTTAAAGTTTTTCCAATCATCCATTTACCAATCGGGGCAGAATCTACGATAATATTATTTTTAATTATTACACCAAATACCGCATAAGGCAAAACTATGCGCCATAACATATTATCTATTTGCCCCAGGACACATTTTTTAAAAGAATTACGTTCATTTTATATGTTTCCAGATTTTATTATTAATTATAAGGGAAATACTAGACCGTGAAATATTAAAGATTTTTGCAATTTCTATGTTCGATTTTCCTTCCGAATGCAATTTTCTAATTTGTATTATCTTATTGTCGTTTAATTTGGAATTAGGATTTTTTGATCCTTTATATAGCCCTTTCTTTGCCCTTTTCATATTTTCTATTGTTTTTATAGAGACTATTTTACCTTTGTGTACTATACCTATTTTTTGTTTTGTTTCTTCTGAGTGTTTTTTACCAAAACGAATCTTCGATATATTTTTTCTATGTTCGTCTGTAAAAATTTTTCCCTTGTGGGCATTACTCATTTTTAATCTAGATTCCTTACTATGCAATCTTCCTAACATAGTTCTATCTGGATTTTTACCAATATTAAAACCATATTCGGGATTACAACAATTAGTTTTCTTAAACCATTTTAATTCATTTTCTGTTAATAAATCGGGTTTTATTATTTCGATTATTTCAAATTTAAAATTTTGCTCTCTATATTTATTCCAGGCGTTTTGTAAATAAGTATTACTATGTATATTTTTTCTTAATCGGTGCCTATGTTCGCCCCATCTATTATTTATGTTTACAGAACTTCCTACGTAGATTTTTCCCGTTGGTAAACACATTATTTTGTAGATTCCAGATATACAACCTTTAATGACCATATTGCTTTCCGTTTGGACAAATTTCTTTGAAGTTACAATAAACACACTTCTTGGTATTTTCTGTCATTTCAAAATATTTTTCATTGTCCCTATTGTTATGGGCTTGATTTAATATTACTGATTCATTTTTAATTACTGATGCGTGACCAAGAAGTTGTTGTTTGTTTATAGTTAATTCTAATTCCCCGACTTCTGCCATGTGCATAAGATAAACCGGCACTATAACTATATCTGATAATTTTTTGGCGAATCCTTTTTTAAGGGCATACATACTATACGTTATGAGTTGATCTATAACATTGTCGTTTACCTTGCCGGTTTTCCAGTCAATTAAATAAACTTTTTCTTGATATTTAAAACCACAGTCTATTTTTACTGAAACCTCGCTTTTGTCGTCCATTTCAAATTTTTGAAAATCTTCTAAAGCGATCCAATCCTCTTTTTTAAGAGTTTGTATAATTTCAGCCATTTTAGATATATAAAAACCACGAATAGAATCTAAAACTATTTTTTTACACTTATCTGTTTCTTCTTTTGACAACCCATCTTTATAATAATGTTCAAACAAATTTGTTGATTTTGGATTATTTTTCCATTTTTTTTTCGTAGAAGAAACCCACCCAGATCGTAATTTATTTAATCCTAGATTTTTTGCGTCTTGCAAAGATAACCAATTTCCAGTTAACTTGTAAGTTTTGATTACGTGTTCTATTACTTCATGCACAATACTTCCGGGCCACATGTGTTTGTTCGTTAATTGCTTTAATAAATATGCCTGTTGTTTTCTTTGTGGAGCGTTTTTGTGCCAACCTTCCCAACTTTCGTAATAATTAAGAAAATATTTATAAGCGCATTCTCTAAGAAGTTTTACGCGACTTTCGGACCAAGCAAATTGTAATTTAATATCGGCCATTAATAGGTCCAAATCTCAATATAATCATTACAACATGGTTCTTCGATATAATATATTGGAGATGGAACATATACTGTATCTGTTACAAAATCTATCTCACAACCGCTAATTAAAACTAAAAAACCAATTCCAATTAAAAATCTTTTCATTTTATTTTTTCCTTTTCATTTTTATTGGTATCATTAAAGCCTCTTCAATAGATTGGCCCCTTTTCAATCTGGCTCTCAACGTATTAACATTGATATTATATTCATTCGCTAAATCGGTTAAACATTGATTTTTCCCATTTATTAAATAGTTTTTATTACTTCGCATATTTCTATTTTGTTGAAAATTAGTCGCCCATCTCCAGTTGTTCGGTTTATAATTTCCACTATTATCTATTCTATCAATAGACATTCCTTCTGGCGGATCTCCAACATCCTTATAAAAATTCTCAAACTTTAGCCAGCGATCACACACTATAATGTCTCGTTCGCCATAATCTTTATAATATTTATTTTTAAAATTATAACATCTATCTTTCATAGCTGACCATATTTTATAAATTTTATTTTTACTTTTACCATGTTTTATATGTGCACAACCACAGCTTATCATTTTCTTTTTTATTAAATCGCCACTTGCCGCAACTGTTTTTGTACCACAGTCGCATAAACATAGCCATCTAGACCCACCCCATTTATCTTGACCAACATATTCAATTACCAATAATCTTTCGAATCTTTTGCCGATTAAATCTACAAATCTTCCTTTTCCACGACAACAGGCGTCAGAGGAAATATTAAAGCCTATTTTTCTATTACAACAACCAGTATTATCTATCCACCACTGTTCTCTTACAGACAATTTATTTATATTATTAATGGTTTCAATAATCTCAAATCTAAAATTTTTCTCGCCATATTTATTCCAATCTTTTTGTAGGCGTTTATTCAAATGTTTATTGCGTTTCAACAAACTTGTATGTTCTTTTAATCTTCTATCAATATTTGTACTAGATCCTATGTAGAATTTATTATTAACACATATTATCTTATAAATTCCTAGTATTTTCGATTTTTGCCCAGCTATACTAATTAAGTTTTTCATTTAATCTTTCCAAAATATATAAACATTTTTATTAGCTTTTTTGGCAAGATAAATACTATTCTTTGTTCCGGACGACACACCATCCCAAAAAGCTATGATGGCGTCTGATTGATCTATTATTGATTTATTTCTTTTGAACCCGGCGCTTTTTCCATATTGATTCCAATCTGGTAAAATTTCTGTTATAGGAATATTTTTTTCTTCTGCATATCTTCTTGCGAGACTATCTGCGCCTTTCGCGCCTCCACTTACAATTTCAGAAAAAGGAAAACTATCAAGAATCTCTTTCATAAATTTATAATTAACAAAATTGCGAGACCCTATAACACCCATTTTATTATAATGTTTATTATCTTTTACCACCATAAATTCTATTGAATTATTATTCATTTTATTCTTCACTCGCAATTATTGCGTTATCTATTGTTTCCTGATTTTCTATTGATCCACTTGCGAAATGGAGTAAATATGGCTTGTTGATTCTAATTCTATGTAACCACTCCTCTATATATCCTTTGCTACCAGAACATGGATGTGAGTTGAACACATTTCCATTTAAAAGTTTGATTTTATAGATATCGTTTTTATTTTTGTATAAATCTGTAATCAATTCCGAAAGTGCTCTCTGGTCTCTCGACGGAGCGCTATGTAAACTTTTTTGTCTTTCTACCCACTGGTTTATAAAATCTTTTATTTGATCACAATTTTTAAGTGCTACGAACCCTGCGCTTATATTATTTGTTCTATATTTTTCCTTGACTTCCGGATAAATTGTAACAAAAATATTTGCATTTTCTTTGAACAAATTATTAAGATCCTTCACAATTAAGCAATCAATATCTAAAAGAAGAATATTTTCAAATTTATTATTATTAATAAAATATTTTAATGATTCAGCCTTTCTTGCGCAATTTATACCAAAACATGTCGAATCATCATCAAATATTTCAATAAATTTTACTTTATTTAAATTTTTATACTTGTTAAGATCAGATTGATCTATTTCGTTTGTGTAGATAAAAATATTTTCTACGGAAGATTGGTCGTTCCAATTTTTAAGTGTTTTTTCTAGTTTTGAAAAATAACTTGCTGAGCAATAAGAAATTATGTCAAACATTTTATTCTGGTTCTAGTCCATTGTGTTTTAGAAAATTTTCAAAACCTTTACCCTTTGGCTCTTTCCAGTCGCAGTCGGTGGCTAACCCGACCCCTTTCCCTCCATAGTCTTTGTATTCGGCGTGGTCTGGATCTTCATATCTTCCGAGCGTGTCTTCGTAAGCCTTATAAGTTTTAATCATTCTTTTTTCAAAAGTTCCATTTGCTTTAGCTTCCTCTATATCTTCTTCTATGGTTGATCTCCACTCTAATGGATATCCCAATTTAACACCATGTTTACCTAATTTTTTAACGTCTTCTTCTGTAGCTCTGCGAGTGACTATACTGTTTCTCCCCATATATCTGTCGTTATGAATAAGATCGTACTCATCTATCTCCTCTTCCTCTTCTATTTCTGAATCATTTTCTTCGTTTTCACAACAACATTCATCCAAAGCCCCATTCGCTTCTGCCTCGGCAACCTCTTCTTCAGTTACTTTTCGAAGAACTGTCAAATTACCAAATTTTTGGCCTGTTAAATCTTCTTCTGGTTCCTCTTCTTCGTCGTCTCCTGTTAATATTCTTTTTGCTCCACTATAGATACCTTCTGCAAGAACAGTAATTCCAAGAGCAATTGTAAAATTTTGATCATCGTCATATACTTGTTTAAGGGCATCATTATTAAACGAATCGGCAATAGCAATGGCGGAACATGTTTGAAAAATGAAAACTATACTCTCTAAAATTTCGGCACTAAAAAATTTATCTTTAACATATTCTTCAACAAGTTCGCCAAGTGCTTCAAAAGAATTATCGGATTTTATATCTTCTTTCTTATCTTTCTTAAATTCTTCTGCCATTTCAAGTATTGCTTCTACTACTTCTTGTTCTTTGTGGCAAAGAAATTTATTAGTTATAATATCACACTTAAGTTTTACAAGCTGTAATGAATTTGCAACATTCTTTAATTCTTCTTTTGTGTCAATAGCAATAGTTTCTACTCCATCTTTGTTTGTTATTTTTGTTTTCTTTGTTAAATTTTTCTTTTTCATTTATTTTCCTTTATTATGCATTTAAATATTTCCACAATGGATTTGTATTTTTAATTGGAAGTTGTATATTTTTGTACATCTCATCATATGATTGTTGAAGGGATTTATTATAATTTTTAGACGAAAGTTCTTTTTCGATTACATATTTTCTATGTCCTCTTAAAGGGATGGTCAACGCTTCTTCTATAGACATTCCTCTATTAATTCTATTTCTTAATGTGTCTGGACGTAAATTAAATTGCCTAGCTAATTCTGTCGCACACCATTCCCTTCCATTATATAAAATCTTAATGGTAGTTCTTTTATTAAAAGATTGTTCTTGTACACTTATATATCTACAATTTTCTTTATAATACCCAAGATTATTGTCTATTCTATCTAGAGTTAATCCTGGCGGGCATTCACCCATATCTTCTAAGAAATTCTTAAATGATCCACCTCTTTTGGAATTCCATCGGTCGCAGACAGTTATTCTACCTCCATAATCTTTGTATCTTGCATTTTTTGTATTTGTGCATCTTTGAACCATATATTTCCATATACTATATGTCCTGGACGCAGATAAACCATGTTTGGTTAATTTTTCTTTTCGCCAACAGCCACAACTTTTACTATGACCATTAATTAATAATTTGCTGTCAACATCTTTTTTATTACCACAATCGCATATACACAACCACATTGTATTTTTATCTTTGTTAACAGATCTTTCCAAAACGGACCATCTATGGAATTTTCTCCCAGTTAAATCAATAAATCTACCCATTATTTTTTAGTCTCTCTCCAATTCCGTCTCTGTTCAAATAATATCCTTTATCAAAAAATGGATAAAATTCTGGAACAAATTTTGTAATACTTCCTTTTATGTCTTGCTGAATTGAAATAATCGTGAAACCAACATGGGCTTCCAATTTTTTCTTACGCATAAAACGTGTTTGATCCTGACAACAGCCCGGCTGGACCATGTGAATGGCTCTTGGATAACAATAATCAAATTTATGATAGTGCCCTATTATACAAACGGCTGGCTTATTTCCCCCCTGAAAAGTTTCGGCTTGTTTTTGTGAAGTATAGGAAACGGCATAAGAGCTTCCCCCACCCGCGTGCATAACTTTTATGACACACGACCCTTTTGGAGCTTTCAATTCTATATCAGCTTCCATATACCCCATATATATTAGATCTTCTCTCCCCTGGGCCTTAGCTTCCAACATTAAATATCTACCGAATTCTATGCCTTCTCTAATAGTCCACCATCCCTCGTGATCATCGCCGTCAACAAAATATGTATTCATTCCTTTTCTAGTCGGCCAATGGTCTATTGCATATTGACATTGATCAGAAATCCCGTGAGCCTTTAATTCGTGGGTATTAAATCTTGCTTCGCCATCCACATAATTACCAGGACATAATACCGTATTTATTTTTCGTCTAGCGAATTCGTCGTAGGCCAAATTTAATACATCTAACCTCTCGCATTTACTTGCCATATGCATATCGGCAACTACACCAAATTCTATAGGCTTTTCATAAAAATGATTTTCAAATATTATTGTATTCTCTACACTATCTATAGATTTGCCCAAAGAAATATTCGGACCCTTTTTGTAAATTATAAATCCTTTAGACTCTAAATCAGAAATTATATTTTCAATATTTTTCTTATCTGTTTTCATATCCTCTGAAATTTTATCAATTGTTGTTGGATTTTTTAATCTTCGTAATATTTCAGATCTAAAAACAGGATCGGTTGGTTCAAGTTTAACAGAAGGAGACACATTAACCATAACCTTTGCTTGACCGATAAGTTGTCTAGCCTTCCATATAGAAATGCCTAATTCACGAGATATTTGTTTTCTCGTTTTATTCGATCTAATTAATTTTATTACTTTTTCTAAAAGCTCATTCACTAAATTTCACCCTTCTATATATCGCATTTGCCTGACGGACAACCACTATCACTAGATTCTACCTTTGTTGTGATTTCTTTTAAATATTTTTCTGCTTCTTTTATTGGAAGGGGCATCAATGGACTTTTGCCTTTACTTTGGTCTCTATATATGGTCATGCCTTTTAAATCTCTAATATATTTTATTATTATTTTAGATAAATCTTGTTCGGTGGCTTCTGATGGTAAATTTATTGTCTTGGAGACAGCCGAATCTATATGTTTTTGAATAGTTTTTTGTATGAGACAGTGACATTCTGGAGATATGTCATGAGATCCTTCAAAATTAGAAATGTCTTTATTGGATTCAATGAATTCTTTTAAGAGAGGATCTATAATTATTTCACTGGATGCCAATAATTCTTTGTGATTATTTTGATTATGTTTATTAAAATTTCTTTTGTGAACGGGGGAAAATATAGGTTCGATTCCAGAAGTTGTGTTTGCTACTAAAGACGTTGTTCCAGTTGGGGGACAAGTCAATATGCAACAATTTCTCGCACCATATTCTATTATTTTTTTTCTAATAGATGGCGTTAATGAATTTTTACAAAATAAACTTTCTATAAATTTATGTCTATCTAATAGGGGAAACTGAGATTTTTCTACAGCCAAAAATATGCTGGTCATATATGCTTTTTTCTTTATAAAATTAAATAATTCATCTACTACTTTAATACTTTCTTCAGAACTATATTTTATACCTATTTTAATGAGCATATGATGTAGACCCATAACACCAAGCCCGATACGTCTTTCTTGTTGAGAAATATGTTTTATTATTTCTATGGGATATTCATTTTTATCTAGAACATTGTCTAAAAATCTAACACCAAGTCCTATGGTATCTTCTAGCATCCCCCAGTTTATTTTGCCTTCTTCTGTCACATGAGTGGATAGATTTATGTTTCCGAGACAACAGACAGAAAATGGAGGAAGTTGCTGTTCACCACACTGTTGCGTTACCACACCATTTACTATTATAGTATTTGTTTCTGGTTGATTTAAACAATATACATCTTTTACAGAAATTTTTTCTATTAACTTAACTTTTGTTTTATATATTATTGATCTTGATTTTTGTTTAAACGATTTTAATCTCTTAGATAAAATCGTCTTTTTATAACCAATAAAATTAATGTCTTTTTGAAATTTTATAGCACTTGATCTAGTCATTCTTAATTGATATTGATTTTTGCACCAACTAATATTACCACCAGGGAATTTGTGATATCCGGCCTTGGCTGTAAGCCCTACTCTACACAATATACCAAAATTATTTAATAAAATCTGAATATCTCTTAAAAATTCGCTATTACTTTGTGATAGAGTAATAATATTCCCGCATCTTTTGTTTGTACCGGCATTTCCATCCGTTGCAAATATTCCATGTAGATATCCAATAACAGCCTCACGAGATCCGTGCCAAATACATTCTGGAACACGATATTTTATACTGGGGACATATATATTAAATGTGTCTTCTAAATACCTATATAGAGTTTCACTATATACAGACATTTTACCTGTTTTATTATCTTTAGTAATGGTTGTAGTTATAAATCTATTTTTCCATCTTTTGTTTTCAATAAATTCTTTGTTGGTTTTTTTCCACTCATTAACCTTTTTATTTACTATTTTTTTATATTTCTTTATTATCGGTTCGTCTTCACCAAATAGATCCAAACAACATTGTTTTTGTTTTATTTTTATAGATCCGTCTCCGGCCAGTAGTCCTAAAATTAATCCATCTTCGTAATCTCCTATATTTCCCCACCCTCCCTCTCCTGACTGAAGAAACAAAATATCTCCAACTTTAAGATTCTTTAATTCTTTTATACCTTCTGTGGTTGGGAATCTATGATATTCGGTGCATTTAATTTTATGACCATGTTCGTCAGTTAATTTATAAATTTGTTTATTCTCCCCAGTTTTAATAACGGGAGAACCCCATTTATTTGTAATACCGATTTTTTCTGGATTAATATTTTTGCCATCACATCTATTGTCAGAAATAACGCTATTATCTTTATGGGTATCATATAATTCTTTTAATGTTATTATTCCATCTGACGTATGTAATCTCATGTCGGACGTAAAGCACGGATTTGAACAACTAATTGTCCTACAGTAATATAAATTATTATATTTTTCTGCGTTGCCTATATTTAAAAATCCTGGATCTCCAGTCTGTAAGGAATTCTCAATTACTTTGTCGTATAGCCATTTTGCTTTAATGGTTTTTATGGTTTTGTCTTGCCATTTCAATTCTATGTCGCCATCCGATTCAACCAAATCAAAGAATTTATTATCAACAAGAATACTTATGTTCGCATTATTCAATTCTTTTTTATCAAGCTTGATGTTCAAAAATTCCTCTACATCAGGATGCCAATAACTTAAGCCGAAAAGCAAAGCACTGCGACGCCCAGCGCCGCTTCTTAATTCCTTACATATACCATCTACCATTTGCATTAAAGAAATAGCTCCAGTTGCCTCTCCTCCCTTCCCTCTTATAGGAGCGCCGCGATATCTCACGTTATCAAAAGATATTCCTATACCTCCGCCCATAGAACTAATAATAGTAACATTTTTGAGTAGCTCCCCCCATTCCTCGGCAGAATCACCAGACGGTAACAAAAAACAATTTATCATCCCATTTCTTTTGCGTCCCGCTCCCCTCCATATTCTACCTCCAGGAGAAAATCTATTTGTGGACATAATTTCAAAAAATCTTTCCTCAAACTGTTTTATTTTTTCGCCATCTTCTGCGCTTGCTATAAAATTAGCTACACGACGACATGCTTCTTGGTAACTTTCTTCTGGAGAAATCGCATACCTATCTTTAAAAATCTGGAGAGCAAACCCCGATGGTTCATATTTCGGAAGTAAATTTTCCATCAATCAACTTCTTCGTATTCTACAATTTTAGCCAAATCATTTGTAACAAGTTCGTCTATAAAAGAATCTGGACCTTCGATGGATATGAAATGACAATCTGCATCTATTTTTATATTTTTAATTTCTTTAAAATATTTATTTTTAATAAGATTTCTAATTTTATCTAAATGACGACCACAGTATTTGAGCATTTCTGAATGATTTTCTAGTCCTTGAACAATATTATAATCCGCCCCCTCTAGACACGCTTGTAAGTCATCGCCCTGTTTAAAATATAATAAATGAATTTCTGCTGTTTTCAAAATTTGATCTCCTGTTTCTTGTTAATGATTATACACAAACTTGGATTTTTTTAAAATGGAATATCAATTGTTTTATAATTTTCTTCTAATATATTAATAACCGATTTAAATTCTTCAATTAATAAATTCAAATTTTTGGGTTTCCATTCTCTCAAGATTAAATCGTATCCATCCAACAAGTTTTTAACTATTTTATTTTCAGATTCTTTAAAATGTGGACTTTCTGGATTTTTGGATTTTATGGGACCATAAATTATTTCTTTTATTCCTGCTTGCATCAATAAACATAAACACCGAATACATGGATGGCCAGAAATAAATGCTTTACATCCCTCTGTTTTGGAATTTGCACTAATCAAGGCATTAGACTCGCCATGGATATATACAAGATATTTATCTGGACGTTCGTGCGAAAGTAGTGATTCTTTACAAGAGGATGGCGTTCCGTTGTACCCAAAAGAAATAGCTTTATTGTTTTTATCTACGAGTAAGCATCCGTGGCGTGTTGAACTATCTTTACTTTTCCTGCTAATAAATAGGGTTAATCCCATAAAATAATCGTCCCAACAAATCCTGTCCAATTAATTCTCCTTTTAATCTACTATTGAATTATACATGATCTCGAATTTAAATTATTATCAAATTTTTCACCAAGAGAACCGTCTGAATTAATTTTCCACCAGACACAATATAATTTTTTGTCTTTATGCATTCCTCTTTCTATTTCTCTGTGATGATTTGGACAAAGAGAAGAAATATTTTCTTTGGTGTTGTTTTCTCTGTTCCCGTCTATGTGGTGCAAATCTATACACAAATTATATCTACATAAACAGCATTCTGATCCAACAGTCCCATTTTGCATTGCTTGTTTGATAGATGAATAGAAATTTTTTGACCTAAAACGTAGTTTTGTACTACGTTCTTTATGTCAACTACCCACCGATAAATCAGGTGAGCTTGCGAGAAATTAATCCCGTGATTGGCGAGTTGACAATCGCCTGCCCTTCAAGGATGTTGCCACCCAGGTAGGGGAGATTTGAGCGTTGGGCTAATACGTGAGAAGCGTTAACATCTGCATCATATACTAGGCCGCTCTTTGAATAAAACCTACATCCCACTCTTTTACCTTCTCTTTTTCCGGTAACAGAATCAATTTGAGAAGAAAATTTTGGGCAAACTCTGACCACTAACTTACCAATTAGTGCGGCTTTGTAGGTTAGAACATCCAGGGTTTCTGCAAAACCAACTTGACTACGCCGGTTTACATTATCTTTAAAATGTTTTTTTGTTTTAATGCTTTTCGCGTTTAAATTTTCAACAACAACAACATTTGCCTTAGTCTTTAATAGAACATTAACTAATTTATGTCTAAATTCTTTATTTATATTTCGTTCTTTGTGACGAAGTTTTTTCAATTGACGAGTAGCAGATTTAGCTTTAAGTCTACGCTTTAGAAAACGTATCTTTCTTAATTGTTTTTTATAATCTTTGTCTAAAAATATTCTGCCATCACTTGTAGCAGCAAATCTCCGACAACCAAGATCAACACCTAGTGCAAGTTTGGGCTCAATTACGAGAGTGGAGACCTTAAAAGGTAAGCAAATCCAAATATCATTGTTTTCACAAAAAATGGTTGGATCACTGAAAAGATATTTTTCCAAAAATCTGGTAAGCCTCTCGTAGATATATAAAGAAACCTCCACTCGTTTTTTCAATGTTGTAATACGAAACGCCGTATTTTTATAGGAATATAACCTTTTATCCAACGTCAGCGACAATCTTTTCTTTTCGCAGGGTTTAGTGATTTTATGTTTATTACTTTTAGCGGAACGATAGGCCGATAAAACAGCTTGTTCTGCCTTAATAACTAGTTGAGACTTTATTTCTGGAAATTTGTTTCGTACACGCCGGTACGCTTTATCGTGGAGATTTTTAATACCATTTTTACAATTCAAATATCCATTTTCATTAACACTAAAATGCAAAGGAGAAATTTCATTAAACAAAAGCCTGGAGGATTCAAGAACTTCAAACAATGCTCTTTTATCTTCCTCGTTCTTGAAAATCAATTTTGTCTTTAATGCCAACGTTTGCATACTATACTATACACCAAATATCATTTGAAAGATAAAAAATATTAAATTTTATTAAAAATATGCAATATCCGAGGAGGTAAGATCGTCTTTCCTCCCCATATTGAAATAGTAGGGTTTCCAGACGAGGTAATTATTATGAAGATATATGATATTTTCTTAATTTTGTTCTTATAGAGTTAATTGATAGTCCAAGTATTTCTTTTATTTCATTTAAATTTTTATTTTCATTATATAAAATAAGAAGTTTTTGATTTTCTTCTTCTCCACCCCTTTTACGACCATTGCCTATACAATGTTTAATAGCATAAAGTTTACAATATACCTGTTTTTTAGATCTATGCAAATTTTGGGCTATTGTTTTTATAGATATTTTTTTATAATTATCTGTTAAATAATTTATATCTTTTTGTGTCCAATGTTTTTTATCAATTGACTTAGCACAATTCAATTTGATTAGTTTGTTGTTGATAGAAGGAATTGTTCTTCCAAGATATTTAGATAATTCATGGATTTTCATTAATTTATAATTATTTATTAACCAAATCTCGTCTTCTCTTGACCACTGCTTATTCATATTTTTATTAATTCTGAACCACAATTGGAATCTTGTTATCTTTTAAAAATTTAATAAAAGATTTTGAAGAAACATAGTAAGAAATATGGAAAAAGATATACTCCCCTCTTATCGCTACCTGTACTGCAACTCCGATTAAATAATATTCATTATCGCGTTTTACAAATAACCCGCCGCCACTTGAGCCTGGAGATATTTGAGCATCACTAATTATAAAATGCCCTGCTAATCTTGAAATTATTCCTTTAGTCACAGATGGAAATTCCGATAATTGACAAGTACAAGAATAAACTTCTTTCATTAATTCATAATTCGTAGAAATTTTTGTTACAGCAAAATCTCGCGTAGACAAAAAAGTAATTACCATCACATCTAATTTTTCGTCACTAGAAAAAAATGTTCCATTATTAACTCCTACAACCTCCTCTTTATCATTATAAGAAGTTAACAAAAATGGAATTTCTTGTGAAGATAATTTGTCTTCTTCAGGTATATGGCCATTTATTAGATGGAAGGCTGTCAAGACATAATAAAGAAATTTTTCTTCCTGTGGTTCTTTGCTTATGATAATTCCAGAACCGTACCCGAATGGAGTTTCGACTTTTACTATTGAATCGCTTATCTTTTGCGCAAATGTTATAGCAACGGTTTTTGTAGGAACGTCTGTATAACAAATTACTGTTCCACATACTACCATAAGACATACAAAATACGACGTTAATAATTTTTTATTGTTTTGAAGAAAACTTTTTTTCATATTATGTCTCCATTATATTTTACGGCGTCGGCTTTGAATTTAAAGCTTTAATTTCTTTAAGTAGATCCAATATTTCTTTCAAAGAAGGGGTAGAGGATGGCGGTGATGGCTGATTATTTATTCCACCAAGAACACCTGGAATAGCTGAAATAGCATTATTAATGATACTGGCGAACGCTTGCATATCTGCTTTATGGGCCTCTGCTTGAACCTGATAGAATTGGAACATGGCTTGTGCTCTTTCTGATTCTGCGGCTATGACTGGAGACGGGCTAGAATTAACCTCTGTATCAATATCAAAAGATCCAGTTGTCGCATCATATTTACCCTTGAGTTTACCATTAAATTCACTTCCCGCATCAAATGTAACGCCACGACTAGTCCTTTCAAAGTGAAGTGAAGGATTGCTAAGTTTCGCCGCATTTTGGGGGGAACTCAACATCGCACAACCGCCAGACAAAAACATTTGTGACACCAGAGCCAATTTCATTATTTTTACCATAAGTTTCTCCTTTTCTTTCCTTTGTTTTATACACTTATTCTATATGTTTCCAAGATCTTTTATTTTTAATATTAGAAATAGTTGATGATGATACATCAAATTTTTTTGCCAATTCTCTATATCTTAATGTCGATTTTCTTATTTCTATAATTTGTTTATTATTAAGTTTAGCTTTAAAATGTTTTGATCCTTTTGGCATATTTCTATTCATTGTTCCATGTTTTATTTTATCTTGTATATTTACTATATGAAAATTCCATTCTAAATTATCAATATATCCATTTAATTGATTACCATCCAAATGACGAGATTCCATTCCCGGAGGACACAAACCTTTGAAAATTTCTAAAGCTAATCTATGACATTTAAAATATTTTGCTTTATTGTTTTTCCATAAACTTATTTGTAAATATCCACTATTATCCCTAGATGGCTTTAAAATTCTATCTACTTTGCACTCTGGAGATCCAGCTAATCTTTTGACCCTACTATAATTAGAAACTTGATACAGACTCTCGTATTCTCTTATATCCTTCCAAATTTCTTCTATCATTTTGAATAGGATTCTATTTGTGCGAGCCTGTCTTGAGCTTCTTGTTTGGTCGCATAGCAACCAAATTTACGATTTTTGGTTTTTGAATAAACGCAATATGGAGTAGCGGCTGGTCCATCTTTTACAATGTGCGCCTCGGCTTTATTAAATTTATCCAATTCTTTAGAAATAGAATTTAAATCATCTTGCATGACACAAATCACTCCCAAACTTATTCCGCAGTTTTTCTGTCGCACATTTTTGTAAATCTAATATTTTATATGTACTAAATCCCGTCTTTTCAGTTATCTCTAAAAGGGTCATCCCACTAAGATATCTCAATTTTAAAATTTGTGATTCGTCATCGTCCAAGTGGTCTAGCATTTCATTGATAACAAGTCCAGAACAAACAGGTTCATTATATTCAGCATTAATAAACTCTCTTCTAGTTTCACTCTCATATCTTGTTACTTGCTTTATGTTTGTATCAATACAATGACGAATAGATCCTGATATTCTATGCCAAAGAATGGTGTTAAAAGCGCCTAATGTGGAATCAAAGTGGATCATTGAATAAAGTAGTTCATTTCTTGCAATTGCCATAAAGTCATCAAAATGATTTACGTTATATTTTTTAGACAAATTACTTGAAATCTTCTTTAATAAATTATATTTTTGTTTGTAATAATGGTTATAGTAATCTTTTGTGATTCTTCGCTTGACCATTATTTCTTTTTCCTTTTTCTAGTAGGAATTGCTAATGCTTCTTCTATAGATCGTCCTTGCGTATTAATTCTCCATCAAAAATATGCCAGACTCATGTTGTTTTGTCCATATCCCGTCTATTAAGCCTATCTCAATAGCTTGCTCAGGAAGCAGCCACGTAGTTTTATCTAAAAGAGTATCAAATTTTTTCCTGCTTATTTTTAATTTTGAAACAAGATCCTTCATTTTGTATTCTGAATATTTCAAAAGGTGTTCAACCACTATCTTTTGCGACGGTATCTCATTTTCTGGTAACAAAACATTAATTTGGTGCAAAAACATCGTAGAGTTTCTGGTTGCGAACCTACAACCTTTGGTCCCGTAAGCCGTTATTGTAGCCGCCATACTTGCTGAGGTTCCGCGCACAATGGTATATATTGGAAATGGACTAAGTTCCATAGTATCTATAATTGCATAACCACCACCCAATTCTCCACCGGCACTATTAATATAAATATATACTGGTAATTTACTAAAAGCGTATGCCTGTAATCTCTGGCAAATATAGTCTGCTTTTTGATCTGTAATTTCTCCTGTGAGAAGGATGCGACGGGTCTTTATTAACATTTCTTCTAGATCGTTATTTAAATCATTTTCTGCTTGGCAAACTTCGCAATCGCATTCGGGCTCTTCTTTTTTATTTTTCATTTAATTTCTCGGAATTGAAAAAAAAATGTACATAGGGGTATATTGCCAATGTTTCATAATTAATTATACCACAAGAATCATTTAAAAAATGAAATTTTTTAGGCTTGCTAGACAAGGATAAGATGTGTGAATCGGGGAGATTCGCGGCATTATTTTTAATGGGCATCATTTTATTCATCCAGCCTTACCTTTAACCGCAATTTCTTGTCGTGCTATATTATACATACACATTCGGTTTGTGTCTAATTATAATAAAGTATATCTTTAATTCATACTATATTTACTGAATCTAAAATCATTATTAAATAACTTTATCTTTCTTCTCAATCTTTTATTTGTTTCTATCAATTTTCGTATCTTATCAATTAATTGTATTTTTGATAAATCCAACATTTCAGTATCTTCTTTTAAATCTTTTACTAATTTTTTAATTTTTTTTCTACTGCATTTAAAGAATTCCTTTTGCATATTATTTTTCCTTAAAATTATTTAATTTTTTTTTCTTTTCTTGATTGATGTTGTTAAAGCTTTTTCTAGGGGCCATTTAAGAGTATTTATTCTTATTATAATCGCATTGTAGTTTAAATTTTTTATTTTACAATAGTCTTTTAAACACAATAATTTTCCATTCAATGGAATAACAATATTATTTCTTTTATTTCTATTCTGTTCTTTTCGTGTTGCCCATCTGCAATTTGATTTATAATACCCTAAATTGTTATTTATTCTTTCAAGTGTTAATCCAGGAGAACATTCTCCCATGTCTTTTAAAAAGTTTTGAAATCCATTTTTCTTATTTGACCATCTTCTACAAACAGTGATTGGCTGTGTTCTTCCTCCATAGTTTTTATATGATTTATCATTTGGATTTGTGCATCTTTGTATCATGTGATGATATGCTTCATATGTTTTTGATGCTTTGTTATTTTTGGTATGATTATGTTTTGTTTGAGCCAATTTTATTTTTTCTATCATCAAACATCCACAACTTTTTGTATTCCCTGTCACAAGGCTATAACGAGGAATTATTTTAATAATACCACAATCACACAAGCACTCGTATAGGATTCGACCTAATTTGTTTTTACCATATTCTTTAATGACAGTTAATCTTCCGAATTTTTTACCAATTAAATCTTTAATTTTATTCATTTAAAATTCTACGCACCCCCTCGCTTCCATCCTGGAGTTTAAAAAGTTCCATTTTGTACACAATA
>Ga0315297_10000078_pt1 | contig 45882 bp, 33 predicted proteins | sample YL17G15_0_MG_FD_203628 | JGI IMG/M metagenome (GOLD analysis project Ga0315297, IMG submission 203628) | Sediment microbial communities from Yellowstone Lake, YNP, Wyoming, USA - YL17G15_0 | ecosystem: Environmental > Aquatic > Freshwater > Lake > Sediment | place: USA: Wyoming | collected...
AACAGCTTGGTGTTGGACGCAATCTGGCACAGGGTCGTCGGGGTGAAGGGCAGCTTCTTCTCGTAATCGCGAAAGCCGTAGCCCTTGGCGAAAACGAGCTTGTCGCCGGACACGATCCCCACGCCGACGCCCGGCACATTCCAGTCCTTGAGGATTTTGGCCATGTAGGCGTCGAATCCCTGAAGCTTCTTCGCGATCGCCTGGTCCTGGGCCTGGACCAGGAGGCCTATTCCCAGGGCCATCGCCAGGAGGACGAGGACGAAGGCGCGGCCGAAAATCCTTGACTTGAATCCTCTTTGTGATTTCACATTCAACATTTGACCTCCTCTCCTAGACATCAGTTGATATGGAGTTACATTAGCACTATCAGCCGGAGGCCGTCAAAAAAACAGAAAGGCCGGCCTTCGGATATGTCATCCGAAGGAATCAGCTCTGCGGCGCCGTCTCCCTGGAGCGGGCCGAGGCGGATAGCGCCAAGAGGACGACTCCCATGAGCGCGACCACAGCCGCCACCCAGATGACCGGCGAGAAGAACGCGTCGATGACCCGGGAGGGGATCCAACTGATTTTGCTTAGGACCAGTCGGCCGAGGTCCGAGGTCCAAGGATGGTGCCAGGAAAACCCGCCGCCCTCAAGCGCCCAGAGTGAGAACTTCTTGATCCCAAAGGCCAGGATGAGGACGGGAAGGCTGCCGGCCAGCACCGAGATCCCCGACCAGCGAAGCCGTCCGGCTCGGGATCGGCCGGCGATCATCACCCCTAGGAAGATAATCAGGGCCGGGATGAGGAAAAGAAAATAGGAGCCCAGGGCGACGGCCTTGGCGATCCCGAAGCGGTGGAAGGGGAAGGGGCGGACACCGTCGAAGATGGGCACGGAATCGTCGATCTCAGCCACGGCCTTTGACTTCTTGAGGAAAAATACCTCCTTGGCCAAAGGCAGGTCGGGGCGGCAGGCGGGAAGCCGCTTCTCCTCGTCCTTTTTGGAGGCCAAGGTCATCCAATCCTTAAGGCCCTGCTCGTCGCAGGGAGGAAGGTTGGCCAGCGTCCGCTCAAGGAACCTGTCCATTTCCGGATGATTGAGCGCCCGCTTCAACGGCCGCATGTCGAGATACAAAGTCCGGATGGGAGTCTCGCCCCGAAGCATTTTGCCCATCTGGCGAAGCGAATCGGAGAGCTCGCCCTGCATCCAACTTATCATTCCGGTCTTGTCCATGAGGTCCCTCGGGGACATCCCGGTCTTGGCCGCCGCCCGGAACCAGGCCCGGACATCGGGGTCGCCGACGAGCTTCTCGTCCTGGACGACCAGGAAAATCTCGTCCGCGGTGCGCGGGATATCGGCGATGATCTCCCGAGGGAGGTCGGACAGAACCTCTGACGAGACCGAGGCCCTGACCAGGCCGACCGCCCAGGTCACTCCGAACAGGATGGGAATACCTAACAGGACGATAATTAAAGCTCCGAGTATTTGCCGGGCGATCATGCGGACACCTCCTTGACGAGATCCAATCCTATCCACTCCTAATTACGAACGGGAAGGATGGAAAGTTCCCGAATTCCGCCGCCGGCCCGCTAGTGCCCGAGCCGGGCTTGCAGCGCGGCTTGAGCCTGCTCCAGGGCCTGTTTCGCATCGGAGGGCAGGGCGTTCATACTGCCAAAGCGCCTGCCGTTGTAGAAGACCCCGCTTTCGCCCGGGAGGATCTCCAAGGTGTTATGCTCGAAGGTGATGGTAAGCCGCGGCTCCGGAGCACCCGGCCGAGGCAGAGCTGGGGAAAAGTTTGAGCGGAGCGGCTCAACGGCCCGCAGCGGAGTCTTGGTCGCCGCCGGGGTCTCTACGGCCGCCGGCTGGCGCTGAACGCCTGAAAGCATGTCCAGGAATTTCACCGAGCCGTAGATGCCCAGCCCGACCGCGGCCAATTGCAAAATCAGCAGCCAAACACGCAAGCGCCGAAGAGAATTCCATCCGGCCTTGAGGATGATGGCCAGGGGCACGCCGCCCATGATCACGAAAACGACGCCGCACACGACCCAGCCCCAAACAAGACCTTGCCCCTGAACCGGAGGGTTGAACCCGAACTCCAGAAAATTCCAGCCGAGCGCGAGGAATAGGGCCGGCCAAGCCAACACCAGAAAATCCAGCCCGCCGACGCGGCGGCTGCAGTAGGAATTGATGAACAGCAGGATCATGCCCACAACCATGGACGCCGGAAAGATCCACACCCAGTTGGGGGCGGGATGGGCGATCTCGTAGGGGCCGCCCCGGGCGACCATTCCGCCCAAGCGCATGACGCCCCGCATGGCCAGGTAGAGGCTGGTCATGCAAAACGTGAAGCCGAAGGTGGTGGCCAGAAGCCCAAAGGAATGAAAAAGAAACGATGTTCCCGTTTTCTCCGCGGAACGCGAACCTTCCCAGCGATACTTGATCTGGTCTTGCAAGCCCATAGGCCCTCCCCGGGGGAAGAGGGGGGAGCTTCGTCTTAAAGCTCGAGCCTCTCGCCCAAATTTCTTTGAAGAGCTTTGTCGAAAACCAAAGAGGCGGCGGCCGCGTCCTGAACCCCGAGGCCCGTCAGGTCGGCCACGGTGATCTCGTCGTCCCGCGTTCGGCCCGGCTTCCGGCCGAGCAGGATTTCTCCCAGCTCTCCGCTGATCCGGTCTTCGGTCAAGGCCTTGTCCTCCAGCCCGTGGTGAACTTCGCCCAGCCGCCGGCATTGGGCGATGGAATCGCAAAAAACCAGGTCGGCCTTGGCCAAGACTTTGGAATACAGCTCTTGTTTGTCCGGCCCGTCGCTGCCCACGGCCGTGATGTGGACTCCGGCCGAAAGCCACTCCGGCCTGACGATCGGCGACCGGCTGGGCGTCACGGTGACGACGATATCAGCCCCTTCCACCGCCTGCTCGGGATTGACCGCCTCGTGGAACTCAAGGGGGAATAGGACCGACATATCCCGGATATACGGCGCGACCAGGCTCTTGTCCAGGCTCCAAACCCAGACTTCCTTGGGCCGTCGTACCCGCATGAGCCCCATGAGCTGAAAGCGCGCCTGAGACCCGGCGCCGATGAACCCGGCTTTGGCGATGCTGTGTTTGGCCAGGCAGCGGGCCGCCACGGCTCCGGCTGCGCCCGTTCGCATTTCGGTGATATAGCCGTTGTCCAGGAGCAAGCCGCTCATCCGGCCGGTCTGAGCTTCGAACAGGAGCATCATCCCGTTTCCGGCCGGGAGTCCCAGGGCGGGGTTGTTGTAGAAACCCGAGGCGATCTTGATGACGTAGTGCTCGCTGCCTTTAATGTAGGCTGATTTGACATGGACTTCGCCTCGGACTTCGTCGATGTCGAGGTTGATGACCCCCGGCAGGACGACTCGGCCGCCGGCGTAGGCGGCCAAGGCTTCGGCCACGGCCTGAATAGACTCGTCCATATTCAGCAGGTTCCGGATGTTCGGCTCTCTCAAGATGAGGACGGCCATGGCCTTCCTAGCGGACCTCGCCCAGCGTTCGGTCGATGCGTTTCAGTCCTTCGGCGAGGGTGGACTCCTCGGACCCGAAACCGAAGCGCAAGTGATGGTCCATCTCGAAGTGATCGCCCGGGACGAGGAGCACGCTCCGATCGTGGATCAGCTTTTCTACCAAAGCCGTGGAATTGATTTTTAGGTTGTAGCGAACGAAAGCGATGGCCCCCGCTTGGGGAGGATGAAAGGCGAACAAACCGCCGTGGGTTTTGAGCCATGCTTCGAGCTGCGGATAGTTCTTATTCAAAATGCCGCGCGTCCGGGCCAGGATCTTCTTCCGGTTCGAGGGCGCGAGCGCGATCCGGGCCAGGCGGTCGCTCAGGACGCTGGGGGAGATGGTGGTGTAGTCATGGTAGGGCCAGGTCTTCTGGATGAGGTCCCGGGGGCCGATCGTCCACCCGATGCGCAACCCCGGCAGGCCGTAGGCCTTGGACAGGCCGTTGACCGCGATGACTTTGGGATAACGCCCCCAGAACGAAGGCGTGGCGCGGGCGTTCCGTTCAGCGCCCTGGTAGACTTCGTCGGCCAGTATCCAGGCCCCGGCCTTGTCGGCCAGGTCGATGATGGCCTTGACCGATTCCTCGCTCAGAATGGCGCCCGTGGGGTTGTTGGGGTTGGTCAGGACGATGAGCTTCGTCTTTTTGGAAACGAGCTTTTTCAATTCGTCCGGATCCGGCTGCCAGTCCAGACTTTCTCTCAGCCAGAAGGGCTTGACCTTGGCTCCGAACGCCCGGTCGAGGCCCCACATCTGCATGTAGTTGGGCAGCTCGAACAGGACTTCGTCGCCCGCCTCGATGAGGCTCCAGGAGAGGAGGAAATTCGATTCCGAGGATCCGGCCGTAACCAGAATTTGCTCCGGAGTGATTCCGGGATAAATCCGGGCGATCTGCTGGCGGAGCTCCGGCGTGCCGTTGGTTTGGCTGTAGCCCAGCTCCAGCCGGCGGATTTCAGCCTGTTCGTCGGGGCCGACAAATCCGTCCAGGGAGAGGGGATGCACGCCGCTCTCGGAGAGGTTGATGTCCACGACGTTTTCCCAGGTGGACTGCATCCGTTCCATTTTAAAATGTTCGATTTTCATGGACGCACGCCTTTCGGATTCCGGAAAGTCCTCAGACGGAATCCAATGAAATTAATATCAGAAAACCGGGGCTCTTGTCACTTGATAAAAACGGTGACACACATCTAATTTACCGAATTTCCATCTCGTTTAAATCGGTAATTTAGTTGTGTGTCACCGATTATTAATTCAGGAAACAAGATGTCTGTCACCGATCTATACAATCTCTTGACAAACACATAATTATGTGTTACACGCAATACATGAAAAGTATTGGGCTGGATAAGCGAAATTTGACCCTCTCTCTTCCATATCCATTGATCCGCAAAGCCAAGGAGATGGCCGTGCGGGAGGAGCGGTCGCTCAATGATTATGTGCGCCGGGCGATCACAGAGAAGATCGACCGCTCCTCGGGCTTCACTAAAGCCCGCGAACGCCAGCTTCGGTATCTCAAGAAAGGCTTCGACCTCGGGACGCGGGGCCGGCGACCCGCCGAGCGCGAGACGCTCCATGACAGGCGATAGCGTCTTCCTCGATACGAACGTGCTTGTGTATGCCTATGATGCCAAAGCCGGGCGCAAGCATGAGATCGCCAGGGACCTCCTGATCGACGTGTGGAACAAGGGAGGAGCCGCCCTCAGCATCCAAGTCCTGCAGGAATTCTTTGTCACCGTGACCCGGAAGATCACGAGGCCGATCGAGCCGCGCCTGGCGAGGGAAATCGTCGAGGACCTCCTGACCTGGAACGTCGTTGTGATTGACGGCGAGTCCGTCTTGGCGGCCATCGACCTCCAGGAGCGTGAGAAAATATCGTTTTGGGACGCCTTGATCGTCGCGGCCGCTCAAAGGACCGGAGCGAGCGTGCTCCTGTCCGAAGATCTTGCCGAGGGCAGGGTTTTCGCCGACGTGACTGTCCGCAATCCTTTTATTTAAATCTCTACCCTAAAGACGCCCTTGAGAGCGAAGCCGAAGATGATGGACAGAAGGAAAAAGGCCACGAGCCAGTGGAAGCGGATTCCCAAAGCGTTGAGCCGGGCTTCAGGGTAGACAACTTCAATGGATTTGATGGGCAGGTTTTTGGTGAGCGTGGGTTCGGAGGGGTTGAAAGCCTTGTCGAAAAAGTTCCGGCCCGGCTTCAGGGGCGAGAGGCGGGTCAGGGGCCTCTGGTCCACGGCCAGGGTTTTGACGGTTCTTTGACCTTTGAGAGTGAAGGCGATCTCGTGCAGGCCCTTGTCCTTGGCGCGGAGACGCCAGTCGATTTCTTTAGTAATTTTCATGCCGCGCCAAGAATGAGGAAGCAGACTCCATAGAAAACCCCTTCTTTCTTCCTCATCATCGATCCGCATTGCTGGGGTATCGATTGAATAAGCAGGTGAGGGCACAATTTCGAGATTTGTCTCCAGAGGATTTTGTTCCTTGACCAGCGTGACCTTGAGCAAGAACTGCTCGCCCTCGTGCAGGGACCGATACCCGAACCAGGCGTTGAGCTGGACGAGGATGAGCAGGATGGGAATGATCATGACCAGCATCGGCCGCAGGGCGTGGCCGACGTACTTCAGGTTGCACCACAGGATGCCGCCGTAGGCCCGGAACGATGTGCCCAGGCTGTCCTTGTACAAGCGCAGCTCGAGCAGGTGGGCTTTGATCAGGTTTTTGGCGCGGAGGATGCCCTCTTGGTTCGAGGTCAGCTTATAGATAAATATCATCAAGATTCCGGTCAGCAGGGAAACGACCAGCATGGCCGCCCAGGGATTCAGGCCGCGGAACGGCGCGAACAGGCCGTTGAAGATCGTGTTCAAGACGCCGTTAAGAATATCCATGCCCTTGCCTTTGCCCGGACTTCTTCCCGATTCGGCCCCCTCAGGAGATGTAGCCCAGGCCCTTGAGCTTCTTTTTTACTTCCTCTTCGCTGTCGGACTCTTCCAGCTTGGAGATTTCCTTCTCCAGGCAATGGGCCACGAATTCCTCGACCGAGGAGTAGCCGGCGAGCTCCGAGTATTTTTTGACCTTGTCCATTAGATCCTTGTCCAGCTTCACTTTTTCTTTGCCCATGCGCGCACCTCGTTCACAAAATAGACCGGCCCCTCATCTCCTTCGGCGGCTCGGCGCCGAAGACCTGGAGGATGGTCGGGGTCAAATCGTACAGGGCCGGCGACTCGGCCCGGATCTTGCGGTTCATGGCCAGGATGCCGGGGATGACTTCCGGGGCGCCCATGTGGTCGCCGCTCCATTTATCCTTGTTGTCCTCTAAAATTTCCTTGGCGATCTTACCCGTGGGCGAGCCCCAGGAGATCCGGTAGCCGCGGTTGAAGCCCAGGACGATGTCCGGGGCAAGCTCCACGGCCGGGCCATGATACACGTCTTTGGCCACGAAGGCCTTCAAGATCGCCCGCTCGCCGGTCTTGGGGTCCACGGTCTTTTCCAGCTTGTCGGCGATTTCCCGTAGGAGCCGGTCGGCCTCGGCCCCGGAGGGGACGATTCCCTGGGCCTCGCGGCCCCTGATGTTGAGATACAACCCGTTCAGGCCGACGCCGTACGCCCTGGTCTTGCTCCAATCGGTGTTGGGGAAGAAGTCGTCGTTGCTGTCCTTCCAGGGGTTGATCAGGGTGTGATAGCCGTTGTCCTTGAGCCAGGTGTTCAGGTTGAAGCAGCGGTGGAAGGGGTTGAAGCCGTGGTCGGACATGACCATGATGATCGTGTCCTTGTCGACTTTCTGCATCACTCTGTCGAGGACTCGGTCGGCCGCGACGTAAATATCGCGGATGACATTCCCGAACTTGGCCGCCAGGGCCGGGTCATGCGTCGGCGAGTCCTTGTCCATCATCCGCCAGAACATGTGCTGCCGCTGGTCCGTACTCGACACATAATAGAACAGCACTCCGGACTCGAAGCGGTTGATTTCGTATTCCAGAATGCTGTCCTTTTCGGCCAGGATCAAGTCGTCCATTTCCAGGAATTCCTGCTCGTCCAGAAGCCCGTTGCCCAGGGCGTTGGTGTCGGCCGGCAAGCCCTTGGTGAAAAACGGCCCGAAACGCCGGGCTAATTCCTTCGAGTAGCTGTCTGGAGTAGATAAGGGCAAAGCCGGGTCGGCGGGGTCGATGTTGATCGGCGTGACGTACAGCTTGAAATCCGGCCGGATTTCCTTGAGGTAGAACCGGCAAATGCCCCCGACGCTCTGGGTGGGGATGAGGCCGAAGCGGACATGCTTCCAGTCGCTCCATTCTTTTTCGCGCAGGAGGAATTCCTGGCCCTGGAGGACGATTTTGGCCACGGGATTGACCGGGTCCACCCAGACCGAAAACTCGGCCTCGGTATCGGGCCTGTCTTTCTTGAAGGAGTTGACCGGACCGGGCAGCTTGGCGTCCACACGGTTGCCGATGATGTAGACTTCATGGAGGCGCGCCCCGCCGCCGCCCAGCTCCTTGGCGGCCTGGGCCGGCCGGGTCGTGTAATAATTGCAGATCCCATAGGTGCCCAGGATGTCGGGAGTCCCCATTCCGGAAAATGTCCTCTGGCCCGTTTCGGCCGGCGGGTAGTTGGACGGCATTTTGAAGATCGTGGAGGGGATGTCGTGGTCTTCCAGTATCTGCCAAAACGCCCGGCCGCGGCGGAGGAGCTTGACTTTGCCCGCTGACAGAGGCAGGACGAGGTTGCCGATCCGAAGCGTCTTTTTAGCCTCCTCGGTCTCGGACGCGGAAAAAACCGGAATATAGTTTTTGGGGTCGCGGTTCATGAAGTCGAAGATGCCGTGCCCGCCCGGGTCCATGCCGGTGATGAAATTCGACCAGGCCACCGGGCTCTGGGGCGGGATGCTCGTCCCCAATGCCCTGAAATCCCCTTGGTTGATCAGGCGCTGGAAGGCGGGAAGGCGGCCTTCGGCCATCCACGCCTGGAACAGATGGGAGTCCATTCCGTCGAATCCGAGGATGATGAGTTTCTGCCGAGTGGCGGTTTGACCGAAGGCGCGCGTGACGAACTCCGGGGAGCCGTTCGCTCCCAGGAGCGAGGCCCCGGCTGCGCCGGCCAACCCGACTTTGAGGAAGTCTCTTCTATTCATGATGATTATCGCTTTCTCTCTTTTGCTTTTTGGATATCCGGCGGCGCAGGCTTGGGGGAGGCCGCCGTTAGAGCCGCCGAGTATTTGGGGCCGATCCCAACCGTTTGAGCATCGATCAGGGCGCGGCCGTCCATGTGGGCCGGGACCTCGACGCCGAAGAGGTTCAGCACGGTAGGCGCGATATCGATGATGGCCGGCGCGCTGCTCTGTACGGGCCGGTTGCAGAAAAAAACTCCGGGCACGAGCGCCGGGTCGATGCAATGGTCGCCGCTCCAGGCTTTGACGTTGTCCTCGAAGATCGCGCCGCCGACGACCCCGGTGACGCCCTCCCAGGATGCCCGGTACCCCTGGTTGTAGCCGATGATGAGGTCGGGGCAGTTTTCATTGTAGGGACCGGCCGGCAGAGCGTCGCGGTCATAGATACGTGAAATACCGACCTCGCCCTTGTCCGGGTCTTTAAGGCCCTGGAGCTTGCCGGCCAGCTCGGCCTTCAAGGCCTTGGCTTCCGCGCCGGGCTCAACGATACCCTGGGCCTCCCGGCCTTTCATATTTAAATAAACCCCGCCCAGACCCAGGCCGTAAGCCTTTGTCCGTCCCCAGTCCACATCCTTAAACCATTCGCCCCCGTCGGTTTTGCCGTCCTTGAGCGAGAGGTATCCGTTTTGATACAGCCAAGTGTTGATGTTGATCCCGCGGCGGAAGGACTTAAAGCCATGGTCGGACATGACGATGAGCACGCTCCGCTCATCCAGAGTCTTGAGGACTCGGCCGACGAGGCCGTCCATCTTGACGTAGAGGTCTTCGATGACCTGGGCGCTCATTTTGGTCTGGCCGGTCTTCAGGGCCGGGTGGGCTTTGTCCAGGTAGCGGAAGAACATGTGCTGGATGCTGTCGGTCGTTTCGAAGACGATGGCCACCACCCCGCGCTTGGTTTTCCTCAGGGCGTTGAACAGCATCCCCTCCCATTCCTTGTGGTTGGAGTATGTAAGCTCGAGAAACGCCTCTTCGCTCAACACGCCTTCGTTCAAGGCCCAGGTGTCGTTGGCTTCTCCCAGGGTGATGAAACTGCCCAGGAGCTTGGCCAGGTAGATGGAATAGATCAGGGGGTGGGAGATGGGCAGGGCCGGCTTTTCCGGGTCGATGTTGAGGGGAGTGATGTACAGCTCAAAATGGGGCTTGACTTGAGTGACATACAATCGGCAGATGGCCTTGATCTTGATCCCCAGGCCGGGTTTGAACGCGAGCCGGATCCAGGGTGAAAATGTCCGGGGCTTGAGCCGCAGCTTCCGGCCCGCGACCGCGACCTGAATTTCATCCTGGGCCTCGGAGATGCGGAGAGTGAGGGGCAGCCTGATCTCCTCGGCCGTCTTGAGCATGGTGTTTTCCGGGCCGGAGATATAGGTGTTGATCACGCCGTCCTTGACCTCCACCGGGATGGCCAATCCGCCCTCGCGCTTCCGGACTTTGTCCGGGTCGGACGTGTAAAAAGAAAAAGTGCCTTGGCTTCCTTTCAAGTCCGGGGTGCACATTCCCGAAAGCAGGTGGCCGGCGAATTTCTCGGGGGGAAAGGTGATGGGCACCCTGAGGATGGTGCTGAAAATGCCGTGGTCGCCCAGGATCTTCCAGAAGGGGACGCTCCGGCGCAAGCCGCGAATCTCGGGCTTGGCGAGGGGGATCCGGTACTTGCCCAGATTGAACACTCGCTTCGGCTTTCCGATCCGGGCCGAGGAGAGGTCGGGCAGATAGGTTTTCGGGTCGCGGCTCAGGAAATCGAAAATGTTGTGCTTGGCCGGGGCCGAGCCGGTCATGAACGACGACCAGGCCACGGGCGAGATGGAGGGGATAGTCGTCTGGAGTTTTTGGTAGGCGCCGTCCTTTTTCAACCGGGACAGGTTGGGAAGCTTGCCCTCGGCCATGAATTTTTCGGCCAGGCTCGGCTCCATGCCGTCCAGGCCGAGAATGACGACTTTTTCGACAGGGCTTTTTTTGTAGGCTTTTTTCCCTCGCAGGAGTCGAAGAAAAAAGCGGAACGGCCAGGCCAGAAAAGAAAAAATGGCTAGGAAAAGCGTCAGGAATAAAACTAGGAATGAGGACAGAAAGGCAAAACCCGCGCCCGGTCCGATATAGGCCGAAAGGGGAAGAGTCCCCAGCAGCACGGCCAGGGCCAGAAGCCGGACGCGGCGGGAGGCGGAGCGGATGTTCATTGGAAATTTTTCATCAGGATTTCGGCCAGGTCCGAGATGGCCAAGTCCGGTCCGTGGTCTTCGGCGGCCAGGAAAAAAGCGTCGTCCCAGGTGTGCATGCCCTGGAGGTCGCTCCGGCCGAAGACCTCTTTTTTCTTAACCGACCCTTTGAGGTCGAATCCGTATTCCGAAAGGACGAGCAAGTCGGGACCCCTGTCGGCGTAGGGGCCGGAGTAAACGTCGGCGGCGTCGAACACCCGGCGCACGGCTTTTTTCCCCTGGTATTCCAGGCCGGCGAGCTTCGCCGCGATCTCCTGTTTGAGGCCGGCCCGGGCAGAATCCTTGACCGCCCCGGCCGGGAACCGGCCCTCGATATTGATGAAGATCCGGTTGGGGTCGAGAGCGAAAGCCGCGCTGCCGGGGGCGATGTCCTCCAACCCCTGGGGAGCGTCTGATTTGAATTTCAGATAGCCTTCCTTTTGGAGCCAGGCGTTGAGATAAACCTCTTGCTCGATTCCGGTGAAACCGTGGTCGGAGAGAAGGTATAGAGCGTCGCCCTGTCCGAGCCTGTCGAGGCGGTCAATGATCTTGCCGATGAGCCGGTCGACCTGCCGATAAAAATCCAGGAAACGGGCGTGATAAACGTGCTGCGCGTCCCGGCCCGCCTGCCAATGATAGTGATGGAGGCGGTCGGTCCCGGTGACGACCAGCTCGAAATAATCCCACTCCTGGCCCCAGAAATAGTCCAGGGCTTTGCCGCGGCCGTCGAATGTTTTCTGCAGGTCCTTCCAGAAAAACTCGGGGTCCCGGCGCGATTGCGCGGTATCGATGTCGACTTGGTAACCCATTTTTTTGAGGGGGGCGATGTGGGCCGCGGGCCAGACTGCTTTCTCGAAATCAACGGCCACGAAACCAGAGACCAGGACCCCGTTGAGCTTACGGGCCGGATAGGTCGAGGGCTGATTGAGGATGATGCAGCGCTTGTCCCGTTCGCCCAGCGTATCCCAGAAAACCGGCGCCTTGACGTCCTGAAAGTTGGGAAAGCGGAGGCTGTAGGAATTGGGCTTGAGGTCGGTGAAGCCGAAGACGCCGTGGCCGCCGGAATTCGTCCCGGTCATGAAATCGGTCCAGCTCACGGCCGAGATCTCGGGCAGGCCGGCTTTCATGCGGTGAAGGTGCATGGCCGCGAGGAGCTCGGACAGGCGCGGCATGACGCCCGTCCGGGCCAGGTTTTCGACGAGGCCGTGGGGCACGCCGTCCAATCCGACGACGGCCACGCGCTTCGTTTTTTTCTTTTTTACGAGAAACATTGGGCCTGTAATTATAGCAGTCTGGCCGGTCTTGTCAATTTGCCGCCTAGAATTCGAGCTAAAAACGGTGACACACATCTAATTTACCGAATTTCCTTATCGCCTAAATCGGTAAATTAGATGTGTGTCACCGAATTCCATGTGGTTTGACATCGGGCCCGGAGGTTGATAAAGTGTTTCGTCTGCGGCTGGAATTGACCGGAGGCGAAATCCTTTGAACACTACCCCGAGCGGATTGAACCGGCTGATGACAGAGCTGGACCGGCGCTACCGCCGCCGGACGCGCCGGAGCCTGGACGTCCACCGCCGCGCCGAGAAGCTCATGGTGGGGGGCGGCAGCCACAACTTGAGGCTCTTTTCTCCCTATCCGTTCTGCGTGATCAAGGCCAAAGGCGCGGCCGTCATCGACCTCGACGGCAACTCCTACATCGACTACTGGCAGGGGCACTATGCCAACATCCTCGGCCACAACCCGGCCGTCATCCAGAGAGAGATGGTCCGGCACCACCGGCAGGACTCTTTGCACACGGGGTTCGAGGGCCGCGACCAGGTCGAGCTGGCCGACAAGCTCCTCCGGCTCCTGGGCTGGCGCGACTGCCGGGTGCGCTTCACCACCTCGGGCACGCTGGCCACGATGTACACCGTCATGCTGTCCCTGGCCGCCACGGGCCGCGACCGGGTCCTCAAGATCGGCGGCGGCTGGCACGGGGCCTCGCCCTTTCTCCTCAAAGGGATTAAATATCATTCGCCCGGAGGTTTCACCCGGACGGATTCGGCGGGTATTCCTCCGGAGATTCTGCGCAAGACGCTCATCACCCGATTCAACGACGAGGACGACCTGGAGCGCATCCTGAAGAAGGAGGGCGACCGGATCGCCTGCTTCATCCTCGAACCCTACATCGGGGTGGGCGGATTTTTTGCGGCCGCCCCCTCCTATCTCCGTCTCGCTCGGACCCTGACCGAGAAATACGGAATCATGCTCATCTTCGATGAAATCATCTCCGGTTTCCGTTTCTGCCCTTCGGGAGTGCAGAAGCTCTACGGCATCCAGCCGGACCTGTCCACTTTCGGCAAGGTGATCGGGGGCGGGCATGCCGTATCGGCCGTTGTGGGCCGGCGCGAAATTTTGGAGAAGTGCCGGAGCCAGCAGGCGGCCGAGGACAGGGTGTTTTTTGAGGGGGGGACGTTTTCCGCTCATTCCGAGTATATGAAGGCCGGAGGCGTGATGCTGGACTATCTGGCCCGGAACGCCGGCCGCGTCTATCCCCGGCTGTCCAGGTCCGGAGCTGAACTGCGGCGCGAGATTACCCGCGTGTTCGAGGAGCAGGGCATCGACGTCCTATGCACCGGGCAGGGCAACGGCGTCGTTCCGGACGGTTCGTTGTTCATGGTACATTTTCCCCGTAAAAAAATAGACCGCCTCACGCCCGAGAAACTCTGGGATCCGAAATATTCGGACTTCCGGTTGAAAGAAGAAGTCCTCAGGCTGGCTTTGGCCGCCGAGGGCGTGCATGTCGTCCACGGCGGCGGCGCGATCTCTTTGGCCCATCAGAAGCGCGACCTGGATGAAACGGTCGCCGCCTATGGCCGCATCGCCCGGCTGTTTAAAAAATACCTGTATTGAACGGCGGTCCGCCGGCCGAATCCCAAAGAGTTGGGCTCAGGGTCGCGTCCGGCATCAGGAGGCCGGGCTGAGGGCGAAGGCGTAGAAACCGCTCTGGATTATGAAAACCGGCCGTTCCCCGATTTGGCCTTCATAGCTGATTTCCGGCGGCATATCCTTAGCTTGGCCGCTTTCCCAAATCAGCACTCCGCTCTCGAACAGCAGGCTCTGGTCCCAAAATCGAGGGACATGGACTTCGGCTTCTGCGCCCACCGGAACCTGAATAAAAAGCTGAAGGGCCTTGGCCGACTTTTCCCATCCGGCCCGGATTTCGCCCTTCATGGTGTGCAGCCTGGCCGTGGCGAACTTCAGCCCGGTGAATGGGAAAGGCTTGAAACGGAAACGCCTCCAGCCCGGCTCAAGGCAGGTCAGGCCGGCGATCGTCCGGTAGAACCAGGCATCGACGCTGCCCAGCGCGATGTGGTTGTGCGAATTCATGCCCCCGCCCGTGATTTTTTCCCACCGTTCCCAGAGGGTCGTCGCCCCCTCCTCGACCATATAGCCCCAGCCGGGATAGGATTTTTGGACGGCCACCTTAAACGCCGTTTCCGCCAGGCCGATGTCGGTCAGGACATCCAGAAGGTAACGCGTGCCCAGGATGCCCGTGTCCAGATGGTAATCCTGCTGCCGGACCAGGCTCTCCAGAAGCTTTTTGAGCACCAGCCGTAGGCTGTCCTCGGGGACCAGGCCGAGATACAGGGGGAGGACGTTCGACGTTTGGCTGGCGGCTTTTTCAATGCTCGTTGTCTGAAAAGTGGAGTAGCCGTCTTCGCTGAGGAAGGCCGTGTTGAAACTGGCTTTGATCTCGTCGGACAGCTTCAGGTAGGTGTGGGCGTCCTCCCGTTCCTGGAGCGCCTCCGCGATTCGCGACAGGGTCAAAACGTCATGGATGTAAAACCAGGTCGAGGTCAAGACCAGCGGCGTTTTTTTGGGAGGCATGCTTCCGGGCGGGCACCAGTCCCCGTACTTGCCCAGCCGGTCGATGATGTTGTGCCGCGCGCTGTTGCTGAGAAAGTTGATGTATTTTTTTAGGGCCGGGTAGTGCTTTTCCAGGACTCTTCGGTCTCCGTAATATTGGTAAACAAGCCAGGTCAGGGTGGGGTAAGCCGAGCCCCAGGCCGGGTCGGCCGGATAGGCTCGCGACAAAAAGGGCGGCACGACATCGGGCAGGCTGCCGTCGGCCCGTTGGGCCAGGCGAATGTCCTCCAGGAACTTGGTGTAGAAAGCGGCCAGGTCGAAGTTGAACATGGCTTCCTCGGCGGACAGGTGGGCGTCGGCCAGCCAGCCGTGCCGTTCGTCCCGCTGGGGGCAATCGGTGGGGATCCCCATCAGGTTCGACAGCTGTCCCCAAAGGATGTTGCGATGGATCCTGTTGATGAGGGCGTGCGAGCAGTAGAACTCGCCGGTGGGGTCGGCGTCGGTGTGAATAAAGCAGCCCTCGACGCTGTCCAAGCTGGGAACCCCCGGGAAGCCGCTGATTTCCGCATAGCGGAAGCCGTGATAGGTGAACCGCGGGCGAAATTCCTCCAGCCCTTCGCCCCTGAGGATGAAGGTATCCTTGGCCTCGGCGTTCTGATTGGGCGAGGTGTTGAGCGTTCCGTCGTCATTGAGCAGCTCGGCGTGGCGGATGGAGATTTGGGTTCCGGCCGGGCCCTGGGCCTTGACCCTGACCCAGCCGGAGAAGTTCTGGCCGAAGTCGACGATATAGACGCCGGGCTCGGGGCTCGTGATGGTCTGGGGGGGGAGAAGGCGCGTCACGCGGATGGGCTGCATCATCTGGGCGGCCAGGCGAGTGGGTTCCCGGACCACGGCCGCCCTCCAGTTCGAATCGTCGAACCCGGGCTGATCCCAGCCGGGCATTTCGTCCTGGGCGTTGTAGGTTTCCCCGCTGTACAAGCCGTTTTCCTTAAGGGGCCCCTCGGCCGTTTTCCAGGACCCATCGCTGAGGACCATGTCCCGGCTGCCGTCGGCATAATCAATTTCGATTTGAATGAATGCTTTAGGCGGACCGAACCCGTAGTTCTTGATGAACCGTCCGTTGCCTAAAATGAGGGCCGCGGTGTTGAGACCGGCGCTCAAGCGTTCGGTCAGATTCTTGGTGGAGTACAAAGCGATTTTGGAGTAATCGGTCGGGGCGGGGTCGAGTACGCTGCCGCCGACCCTTTCCCCGTTGAGCCGGAATTCGTAAAAGCCCAGGCCGGTGACGTAGACCCTGGCCCGACGCACCCGGACGTCATCCCTGACCGAGAACTCCTTCCTCAGGTAGACCGCCAGAGTCTGGATCGTGTCGCCCGTGTATTCTCCGAGGAAGGTCGTGCCTTGGGTGGAGAATGTCGACCATTGGCTGGGGCCGACCCAGGAGGCCTTCCAATCGTCGGGGTTGAGGATTCCTGTCTCGAAAAAGGCGATGTGGCTGTAGCGGCTTTGCTCTCCGGACGGGTCCCACCAACGGACCCGCCAATAGTAAACCGTGCTGCCGGAGAGCGCCGGGCCGACGGCGCTCACGGAAAAATTATCCGCGGATTCCCGACGGCCGGAATCCCAGACATCGCCCGCCTCCTCCTGGGCATTTTCCGGGCTTGAGGAGATGATGATCTGATAAGCGCTTTGCTTCTGGCCCCGCTGATCGTGCTTGAGATACCAGGAAAAACGGGGGACCGGCGTGTCGATCCCTATGGGATTAACCAGGTATTCACATCTGAGCCTGCTGGGTGGAACAAGAGAGTTTTCCATGTGCCCCCCCTCCGACCGTCACCAGAATAGCTTATGGCTGATGCCCCGGCTCTGTCAATCAACAATCATTCCCGGCCGAGCATTCGCTCCGAGAAGGATCGTCCGCACCGCGGCGCCGGCTTATCCGCCCGAGGTTTGATCCGGGCCGCCGACATTGGGCTTGATCATATCGTCGAGGATTTCCTCCATTTTAAGGATCTTGTTGTTCCACAGCCTGACGATGACGATATTATCCTGGAATTCTTCTTTCCAGTGCAGGATCCTGTTCTTGAGGGGGATAGTGGCGGCTTGGACATCATACAGGGGAACGATGGAATTGTTTTCGATGGCCAGGGGGACTCGGGTCTTGGCCAGAGAGTCCCGGTATTTGGCCCGGAGATGAAAAATTTCCGGCGAGGACCCCGGGCTGGAGACATCAAGCTGCATGGTTTTAGGGTACAGCTTGCGCTCGTAGGCGAACATATCGCTCATCTGCCGGCCGATATCGAAGGGAATGCACAGAAACTGGCCTTGGACCGGGATTTTTCCTTTTTCCGTACTAAAAATGATGGTCTTGCTTTTGCTCTTTTCCACTTCAAAGGCGATGTAGCGGGAAATGGCCACGTCCGGGACCACCTCGATGCTGACCTCATGCCGGTCGAAGATTCCGCTGTGCGCTTCGCTGAACAACGCGCATCGGATGGTTTCGGTCTTATGATAGTCGATCATGTCCTTCGTGCCCCTTATCGATGTTTTTTTGTACCATGTCGGTTTTAGAAAGTCAATTGAAACAAGGAAAAAATAAATACTCCCCCTTGGCCATCGTTGCCCCGGAGACTCGGTTTAAGCCGCGGCGCCGGTCGATCGACCTCAGGAGCCGCGTCGCCCCAGAATTTTATTTTCATAGGCCCAGCAGTGGACCGACAGTGAGACCGTTGACACGGGGTCCTCCTCGAGGCGGTCCGGCGGAAGGGAGGCGCTATCCCGTTTCCAGGATTTCCTGGAAGCGGCCATACGCTTTTTCCCAGGCCGGCGAATCGCAAGGCTGGTATGTTTCGAGCTTGAAAGAATTCCGCATGACCGCCCGGATTTCTTCCAGGGAATGTACGGCGCCCAAGGCCAAGGCTTGGCCCAGGATGTTGCCCGAGGCCGCGGCCTCGGACGGACCGGCCGCAACCGGAAGCCCGGCGGCTTCGGCCGTGAATCGGCAGAGCAGGGCGTTCTGCGAGCCGCCGCCGATGACATGGATTTTCTTGATCGGCCGCGGCGAAACCTGTCGGAGCTCGTCGAGAACGCGCCGGTATTTCAGGGCCAGGCTTTCCAGGATGCAGCGGACATAGACCGGAACCGAATCCGGTTCGGGCTGCCTGGTTCGCCGGGCATAAGCCCGGATGGCTTGGGTCATATCCGGGGGATTCAGGAAATCCGGGTCGTCGGGATCGATGAGAATCCGGAAGGCCGGTGCGGCCTCCGCGGCCTGGACGAGCTCGGCGTAGTCCAGGGACGTGCCTCCGGCCGACTCCCACGACTTCCGGCACTGTTGGAGCAGCCACAATCCGGTCACGTTTTTGAGGAATCGAAAACGCCCGCCGAGCCCGCCTTCGTTGGTGAAATTGAGCTTGAGCGTCCGGCCGTTGATGATCGGCTCGGGCGTTTCGATGCCCAGGAGGGACCAAGTGCCCGAGCTGATATAAGCCCAGTCGCCGCCCTCGGCCGGAACCGCGGCCACGGCCGAACCGGTGTCGTGCGACGCAGTGGCCGTAACGGGTATTCCGGAGCGCAGGCCCGTGGCCGCCGCCGTCTCGGCGGTGATGGGTCCCAGGACCGTGGCGGGCGCCGCAACGTCCGGCAATAGGCTTTCCGGAAGCCCCAGGGCGGCCATGATTTCGCCGCTCCAAGCACGGCGCCTGGGATTGTAGATCTGAGATGTCGTGGCGATGGTGAACTCGGAGGACATCCGGCCGGTCAGAAAGTAATGGAAAAGGTCCGGCATGAACAGCAGGCGGGAGGCCGCTTCCAGTAGAGACGACCGGTCGCGGACCATGGCCGCCAGCTGAAACAGGGTGTTGAAGGGCATGAACTGAACCCCGGTAAGGCCGTAAACGTCCTCGCGAGGCATCCGCTGAAAAAAATACTCCATGGCTCCCGCAGTCCGGGAGTCCCTGTAGGCGAAGGGCAAGCCGAGCAGACTCCCGTCCTCGGCCGCCAGCCCGAAATCCACACCCCAGGCGTCCACGGCCAGGCTGTCGGGTTGAACCCCGGCCTCCTGGGCGCACAGCCGGGCACCCGTTTTGATGTCTTCGAACAGGCGGAAAAGGTCCCAATGCTCATGGCCGAGAAACCGCACGGGACCGTTGGCGAAACGATGGAGCTCGCGGACCGAGAGCCTGTCGTTCTCGAGCACTCCCAGCACGGCCCGGCCGCTCTCGGCGCCCAGGTCGAAGGCCAAGAATCGATGGGTTCTCATGGCTGTTCCTTCCTTTATATATTCGCATCGGAGGATGATTTCAAGCCTCGGCTGAGCGATGGATAAAGGAGGAAGCCCCGGCCCCTGTGGAAATGAAATGGAAATTATCATATCATTCTATGAGAGGCCGGACAGACCGGGATGGAACGAAAAGCGATCAAGAAAAATAGAGTCGATCAAACCCGAGGGCGCCATGAAGATCATCCCTGATACGATCCAATTCACAACCAATGGCTTGAATGATATCAAGGACTTGACCGGACCGGTGAGCCAGCGCTTGGCCGCCAACCGGCTCAAGGACGGAACCGTGACGGTTTTCGTCCCGGGAAGCACTGCCGGCCTGACGACCATCGAATTCGAGCCGGGCGTGGTCGAAGATTTCGGCGAACTTATGGAGCGGCTCATCCCCAGCGACCGACCCTACCACCACGACCGCAAGTGGGGCGACGGCAACGGTTTCTCCCATGTTCGGGCCGCGGTGATCGGGCCGTCCCTGACCTTGCCCTTCAACGACGGCCGGCTCTCCCTGGGGACCTGGCAGCAGCTGGTGTTCGTTGATTTCGACAACAGGCCGCGGAGCCGGACCGTTCTTCTCCAGTTCATCGGGGAATAATCCGGGGACGAGCGAAGCGGCATGGACATCAAGGATCGGCTGGAGCTGCTCAAACGCGAGCGCCGGGCGCGCTCCCGGCCGCACACGGTCGAGGACGCTTGGAGGAAGATCGACCGCGAGTCCGAGCTCTCGGTCAAGGACAAGCTCCAAAAGCTCATCAATCTCACCGGCCAAAATCCCGCGCAAAATAAAGACCGGAGTCAGGCGTCGCCCGAGTTTCTGGAATCCGTCCGGGGCGAACCCGTCCAGATTATCGAAAACAGCTACGGCTTGATGACCAGCTACGGCCGGACGCCCATCGGCCTAGGCCTGGAAATCCGCGGGGATGTCCTCAGCTTCTTGAGCCGCAGCGGGGAATTCGAGGACCTCGACCTGTCCACGGCCCTGTTCTTCGACCTGGAGACAACGGGCTTGGCCGGCGGGGCGGGGACCGTCGCCTTTCTCGTCGGCCTGGGTTTCTACAGAAACGACCGGTTCAACCTCGTCCAATACTTTTTGGCCGACCGGAGCGAAGAGCAGAAAATGGTCGAGGACCTAGCCCGCTTTTTCGAAGAAATGGATTTTCGGTCCATCGTCACCTACAACGGCAAGTACTTCGACCTGCCCCTGCTCGAGACGCGCTTCGTCCTCAACCGGACGCCGCTCCGGCTGAGCAGCCTGCCCCACCTGGACTTTCTGTTCGCGGCGCGCAGCCTGTGGAAGCACAAGTACGAAAGCTGCCGGCTGTTTCATCTCGCCCGGGAGATCGTCCAGGCCGAGCGCGCGGAGGACATCCCCTCGGAGGAGATCCCCGGCCGGTACTTCGAGTATATGCGGACGGGGAACCGTTCGCTCATCGAACCGGTGATTTATCACAACCAGGAGGATATCCTGTCCCTTCTGGGGCTGGTCATCTCCGGGGCCATGCTCCTGTCCAAGAAGGGCGAGGAATTTTTCGACGAGGCCCTGGATGCCCTGGACCTCTACGGCCTGGGCAAAATCTACGAGACGGCCGGAGAGGTGGAGAAGTCGGTTCAATTCTTCGAGCAGGCCATTCGGGGCGAGCTGACCGAGGCGGTGGCCATCAAAGCCCGGAAAAGACTGTCGGCCCATTTCAAGAAGAACCGGCTCTGGGATAAGGCGATCCCCATGTGGCAGGAAATGGCCGGGTTGAACCAGCTCTACAGTTTCCGCGAATTGGCCATGTATTACGAGCACAAGGAAAAGGACTACCTCCAAGCCAAGCGCGCGGCCGAGGAAGGGCTGGCCTTGGCCCAGGACCTCGATTCGAACCTGGCCCGCGATTTCGGCCGCAGGCTGGAGAGGCTGAATCACAAACTTGGCCGTCCCGGCAAGAACGACAGAACTCCGGCTTGAGTCGGATTAATCAATATTAAGAAATAGCCCGGAACGGATGGAAGAAAAGGGCGGCCGGCTCGTCTAAATTCACAGTGAAGGCGGCTGGAAATTTCTTGTTGATCTCTAGTGGAATTTTTTACTCCGAGGATGATAGAGGAGAAAGTGAAAATAGTATTGACCCTGTCGGCAGCGGCGCTCCTGATCATGCCCCTCCTGGCTCTATCCGTCGAGGATTCTGGAGAAACAATCAAGCTCCAGGCTACGAAAGTTGACCGGTTGCCGGTTTTCGATGGAATCCTGGACGACGAAGCCTGGCAGCAAGCCGTACCCTATACCGGCTTTAAAATGATTTTCCCTTCAGCCGGGAGCGAGCCGACGGAAAAAACGGAACTGCGCATTCTGTATGACCGGGATCATCTTTATATCGGCATCTATTGCTACGACAGCCAGCCTTCAAAAATCATCGGCAACACCATGGCCCATGACGCGTCCGGGGATTTTGACGAAGGGAATGACGACATCGTCAAAGTTTTACTCGACCCCTTCCAGGACAAGCGGACCGCTTACGTCTTTTACGTCAACGCCCGGGGCGCCCGGAGCGAAGGCCTGGCCTTCGGAGAGCATGCCAGCCTGGACTGGGACGGCATCTGGGACGCCAAGGCGCGTCTTCATCCCGACGGCTGGAGCTGCGAGATGAAGATCCCGTTCAAGACGATTTCCTTCAAGCCCGGCCTGAAGTCCTGGGGGTTCAACGTCGAGCGCTACATCCCCCGCAAGCAGGAAACGATCCGGCTGGCGGGCATCAGCGCCGACAGCTTTTTCAACAACGCCGCCGAGGCCGCGGCCCTGGAAGGCATCGAAGGGGTCAAGCAGGGCTTGGGCTTCACCTTCAGGCCGTACGGCACGATCAGCGCTTTTCAAGACCGCGCGGCCGCGGCGGATACGGACTGGGCGATCGACGGCGGCTTCGACCTCTACAAGAACTTTACCCCGAATTTCGTGGGGGCCTTCAGCTACAACACCGATTTCGCCGAGACCGAGGTCGACGAGCGTCAGATCAACCTGACTCGCTTCCCGCTGTTTTTCCCGGAAAAGAGGACGTTTTTCCTGGAGGGCTCGGAAATTTTCAACTTCGGTGCCGGGGACGAGGAGAACTTCATTCCCTTTTTCAGCCGCCGGATCGGCCTCTACCGGGGAGAGCAGATTCCGGTCGACTTCGGGGGGAAAGTGTACGGCAAGCTGGGGCAGACCAACTTGGCCTTTCTCGATGTCAGGACCAGAGCGTTCGGGCCGGAGGGGCTGTCCGTCCAAAATTTTTTCGCGGGCCGCATCTCCCATAACGTCCTGGACGAAAGCAAAGTCGGATTGATTTTCACCCACGGCAGCCCGACCGGAGAGAGAAACTCGCTCCTCGGGTTCGATTTCAACTATCAGACCTCAAAATTCCGGGGCGATCAGAATCTCATCGTCGGGGGCTGGTACGTTTACAATTGGAACACGATTAAAACCGGCAAGCACCAGGGCTTCGGACTCAAGGTCGATTACCCCAACGACCTCTGGGACTCGTTCATGTCTTATAACTACTACGGCGACGCCCTGAACCCGGGCATGGGTTTTATCTCCCGGCCCGGAGTCCAGGAAATGAGCTTTAATCTGTCGTACAGCCCGAGGCCGAAAAAGACGGGGTTCGTCGGCCGGCACGTCCGCCAATTCGAGCACGAGTTCGGGGGAAGCTTCTACTGGGACCTTCAAGGCCGCCTGCAGACGCGCCGCCTCTCGCTGGTTCCGCTCGGCATCGGGCTGGAGAGCGGGGACTTCGTCATGTTCAGCCTCAACCCCACCAAGGACGTTTTGCCCTTTGATTTTGAGATCGCCGACGGGGTCGTCCTGCCCAAGGGCCCCTATGATTTTACGAACGTTGAGCTCGAATTCCATTCGGCCGGCTACCGGCCCTACGGGTTTGACGCCGAATACGCTTTCGGGCGGTTCTATTCCGGGCGCCTCAGCAAGCTGGAATTGGGATTCTCGCTGCGATTCAAAGGCTACGCGAGCTTGGGCTTGAGCGCCGAGGTCGTGCGCGGCGTCCTGCCCCAGGGGAAGTTCAATGAGAACGTCTATGAGCTTAAGGCGGATTTTTTCCTCTCCCCGGACCTGGGTTTGATGAACTACATCCAGTACGACGATGTCTCCAAGGAGCTGGGAGTCAACATCCGGCTGCGGTGGCAGATCAGTCCGGGGAACATCATCTATTTCGTCTACACCAAGGACTGGGAGAGGCGCTGGGATCCGATCAGCCGTTTCGTGCCCCTGGAGGAAAAAGGCGTTTTTAAAATCCAGCTGAGCATCCGGCCCTAAAAATACGGAACCATTCTCCTCAATTGAACGTATATTAACTAAGGTGAAGGTGTTTTGACATGTTATTTTATGTCCCGCTCTTTTCCCTATCCCCCGCGTTCCCCATAAAGGAGGCATAATGGCCAAAAAGATTTTCCATGCCGGCCTGGCGCTCGTGTGCCTGGGAATTTTCCTGGCTTCAGCCGGTCCTCTCGGCTCCGATGAGGCCTTGCACCGGGTGTGGGCCATCAAGGATTGCCGCCTGGTCTCTCCCGGCAAGCCGGCCCTGGACAAGGCGACGATCGTCATCCGCAACGGTTTGATCGAGGCCGTCGGGCCGAATGTCGCGGTCCCGGCCGACGCCGAGGTCATTGACGGCAGCAAGCTCACCCTGCATCCCGGTTTCATCGACGGGCTGGGCCAATCCCTCCTCAAGCTGCCCGAAGAAAAATTCGACCCGGCCAAGTTTTATACGGGCGATTTCACGGACAAGGACCGGGGGATCACCCCCGAGCTGAAAGCCTTCGAATACGTCGTCCTGGGCAAGTCGACCCTGGAGAAATACCACAAGCTCGGCTTGACCGCCGCCCAGGTCGTTCCCGCCAAGGGCGTTTTCACCGGGCAAGCCTCGTTCTTTTCCCTGAGCTCCGAGGATAAGAACAAAGCCCTTGTTATCAAGGACAATTGGCTCGGGCTGGGCTTTTCGCCCGCCTCGGTCATGGGCTATCCGGGTTCGCTGATGGGCGTTGTGGCTCTGCTCCGCCAGGAATTCGCGGATGTCGCCTATTTTGGGCTGAACACCTCCCGCTGGAAGAAAGAGCTCAAGGGCATCGGCCGTCCAGTCTACAGCAGCCGTTATGAGTCATTGCTCGATTACGCCGCCGGCCGGAAGCCCGTCGTCTTCTTCTGCGGCAATCAGAACGATATCCGGAGGTCGCTCGAGCTCGCCTCGGAACTGAAGCTGAACTATTTCATCTGCGACCTGGGCAGCGAGGCCCAGATGGTCCTTCCGGAGCTGAAGAAGGCCAAAGCCAGGGTTCTGTGCACGGTCTCTTTCAAGGCTCCGTCAACGAGCCGGCTTTCCCAGATGGGCAAAACCGAAAAGGAAAAGGCCGAGAAGGAAGTCTATCCCCAGAACCCGGCCAAGCTGGCCGAAGCCGGAATTCCCTTCGCTTTTTCTTCGCTCGGCACGGACGACCCCAAAAGCTTCATGGAGGGAGTCCAGAAGGCCATCGAGTCCGGGCTTAACCGGGATAAAGCCTTGGAAGCCCTGACCGTCACTCCGGCCGCGTTTCTGGGATTGGACAAAGCCCTGGGCGCGATCGAGGCCGGCCAGATCGCCAACCTGGCCCTGATCGAGGGCGAACCCCTGGCCAAGGAACCGAAGGTGAAAATGGTTTGGGTCGACGGCCAGAAGTTCGAATTCAAGGACACCAAGGGCAAGGAAGGCGAGAAGCCGACGGTCAACATTTCCGGCCGCTGGGAGCTGGCCGTGCCCGAGGCCGGGCTCAAGCTGACCGCGGACTTCGCCCAGGAAGAGGGCGGCCTGTCCGGGAAGATGACCACGCCCTTCGGCGCCTTCGACTTCACGGGTGGGTCCGTTTCGGCCAACGAGATCTATTTCGAAATGAACTTTTCGGTGGCCGGTCAGGACATCGACCTTTATTTCTCGGCCGCCGTGACCGGAGACACCATGCGGGGCACGGTCGTTCAGGGCACGCAGGGCTCAACCGAGTTCACCGGTAAAAGGAACCCTTCCTGAGCAGCTGGAGGAACACATGAAAAAGAACATCGGCATCATCGTTTTGATCGGGCTGTTCCTGGCGGCAGGGACGGGTCTGTTTGGCGCCGCGCCGGCGGATAAAAAGCTCCTCTTGAAGAACGGGCATATCATTCCCATCAGCGGGGAGAATTTCGACGGCGACATCCTGATCGTGGGAACCAAGATCGTCAAGATCGGCTGGAGCTTAACCGTCGAGCCGGGCGCCGAGGTCATCGACCTCAAGGGGCAATGGGTCATGCCGGGGATCATCGACTCCCACTCTCATATCGCCGTCGAGGGCGGGGTCAACGAGATGGGCGACCTCATCACGGCCGAGGTGGATATCCTGGATGTCATCAACCCCGAGGACATCAACATCTATTATGCCCTGACCGGCGGCGTGACTTGCGTTCACACTATGCACGGCTCGGCCAACCCCATCGGCGGCCGGGGCGCGGTGCTGAAGCTCCGGTGGGGCGCGAGCGCCGAGGACCTGATTTTCAAGGGCGCGCCCCTGACGAGCAAATGGGCCCTGGGCGAGAACCCCAAGCAATCGAACGCCTTCATGCCCGGGAAGCAGCGCTATCCAAAGACCCGCATGGGCGTCGAGGAATCCATCCGGGCCAAATTCGAACAGGCCAAGGATTACATGAAGCGGTGGGAGGCTTATGATAAGAAGGCCCAAGCGGCCAAGGGCCAGAAGAGCGCCGTCCTGCCTCTGCCGCCCCGCAAGGATTATCGCCTGGAGGCGGTGGCCGACATCCTCCGCGGCAAGTACTGGGTCCGCTGCCACGGCTATCAGTCCGAGGAAATGGCCTCCATCATCCGGTTGTGCAAGGAATACGGGGTCAAGCTGGCGGCCTTTGAGCACGGGCTGGAAGGCTACCGCATCACCAATGAGCTCGTAGCCAACGGAGTGGCCGTATCGACCTTCGCCGATTTCTGGGCCTACAAATGGGAAGCTTACAATACCATGCCCCATTCGGCGGCCTTGATGGCCAAGAGAGGCGTCCTGGTAGCCATCAACTCCGACGACGCGGAGCGGATGCGTCATCTGTTCCTGGATGCGGCCAAAACGGTCCGGTTCGGCGGGCTCGACGAGCTCGAGGCTCTCAAGACGATCACGATCAATCCGGCGGTGATCATGGGCATCGATAAATACACGGGCACTCTCGAGGCGGGTAAGGATGCGGATATCGCCGTCTTTAACCGCCACCCGCTCGATCCCTACACGGTCTGCCAAATGACCCTTGTCGACGGCAAGGTCTATTTCGACCGGGCCAAATATCTCGATGACCGCCGGAAGGCCGAGGAGGCGAAGAAGAAGGCGGCCGAGGCCCCCAAACCCAAGGACAAGAAGGACTGAGAAGGGGATGACCATGAAAAAAATCATCATACTCGTTTTTATAGTCATCGTCATGACGGTGCTCATGTTTGGCGGACCGGAAGGCACGCAAACCCCCCGGGCGATCTTGATTAAGAACGCGACCATCGTTCCGGTCGTGGGGGAAAAGATCGAGTCCGGCCAGCTTCTGATCCAGGACGGCAAGATCGCCGGCCTGGGCAAGAGCCTGACCGCACCCGAGGGCGCCCTGGTCATCGACGCCGCGGGACAGTTTGTCTATCCGGGTTTCATCGACGCCTACAGCCATTTCGGTCTGTCGGAAATCGGGGCCATCGCCAGCACGTCCGATATCCGCGAGATGGGCAAGGAAAATCCCGAGCTGCGCGCGGCCTGGGCCATCAACCCCGCTTCCGCCCATTTCGGCACGAGCCGCATCAACGGCACGACCTCGGCCCTGGTCGCGCCGGGCGGCGGGACGTTCCCGGGCCTGTCGGCCTTGGTCCGAATGGACGGCTGGTCTTTTCCGGAGATGGCCCTGAAAGAAGTGGCCACCTCCCTGATCAATTTTCCGATGACGCCCCGGCCGGCCGGCGGGGAGGGCGGCGGCCAGCAGCAGGAGAGCAAGGTCGACGTCACCTCCAAGCTTGTGGACAAGATCAAGGACTACCTCAAGGAGGCCCGGCGCTATCTCAGTCTGAAGAAAGCGGTTGCGGCCGACCCCAAGCTCACGCCGCCCGAGACCAACCCCAAGTTTGAGGCATTGGCTCCGGTGCTCGACGGCATCCTGCCCGTCATCATCTCCGTGGAGAAGGAAAAGGATATCGAGCTGGCCATCAAATTCGTCAAGGACGAGAAGCTCAAAGCGATTTTTCGAGGCTGCGGCCAGGGCTTCAAGGTGGCGGACAAGATCAAGAAGTCCGGGATCCCGGTCATCATCGACTCGCTGTATGTCGGACCCTCGGACCCCGAGGACGGCTACGACGCTCCCTTCCGGAATGTCGTGGAGTTGGCCAAGGCCGGGGTCATGATCTGCTTCTCCTCGGGCGACGACCCGGGCACGGGCAAAGACCTGCCGTATCACGCCGCCCGGGCCGTGGCCTACGGGCTTGATCATGAGGAAGCCGTCAAGGCCTTGACCATCAACCCCGCCAGGATTTTCGGCATGGAAGCACGGCTGGGAAGCCTGGAAGTCGGAAAGGACGCCGACCTGTTCATCACTACGGGCGATCCGCTCGACACGCGGTCCGACGTCAAACATCTGTTCATCGGCGGCCGGCACACGGATATGAAAAACTACTGGGATAATCTTTACGAGAAGTGGAAAACCCGGCCGATTAAATGAAATAGCTGACCCGCAGGTCATCGAATAATTTCGGTTGCCTTGCCGCCGGATTCATTTTATCCTGAAGTTCTGAATCCCGGCCCGAGGAATCCGAGACATGCGCGGAAGGCAAGCGAAACTGCTCCTGGCTTCGAGCATTCTGCTTTTGTTTTCGCTGTCCGTCCAGGCCCAAATCAGCGGTCTTGTCGCCGACCCCGAAGCCAAGCCGCCGCTCAAGGCTCAAGTCGAGCTTTATTCACCCGATCGGCCCGAAACTCCCCAGCGCTTTGACGTCTCTTCTCTCGGCGGATTTAAGATAACTCCGAGCCAGACCGGGGTTTTGCGCCTCAACTTCACCGCGGCTTTTCATGAGCCTCTCGGAATTGCCCTGTATTACCTGAAAGCGGAGAAGGTCAGGCTCGATGTCCGGCTGGCGCCTTATGCCTGGGTTGATGAATACAAAGACGTTCGGGTCATCGGCGATTTCAATCGGTTCGACCGGAATTCCGGGGCCGCGGCCTTTCACCCCCTGTCGGACGGGACATATTTTGTGGACATTGACAATAAGGGCGCAGGTGATATGGGCTACCGTCTGGCCGGGCTCGTCCGCGACAGCCCTCTCTCGGTTCCTGGGACCCACTTTGATACGATCGCCCTGGACCGAAACGGCCGATACGTTTCAATCCTCAAAGCCAAGCCGGGCCGAATGAGAATTCTTTTCGACCCGTCCCTGCTCCCGCGGAGCCGAGGCCGCGCCGAAGTCATCTTCGAGCACCCCAAGTCCGCAGCGGCTCGGATCGCCTCGATCGACCTGGATATCGCCCGGCGGCACCGGGATCATGGCCTAGCCCTCTCGGCCTTCCGGGCCGCGGGCCACGACGAGAAGGAATTTCGCTACGACTGGTCGGACGACGCAGCGAAGCTCAAGCTCGAGATCGCGCAGGAGAAGGACGATCCCGTTCGACAAGCCCTGTGGATCGCAGTCCTGGACTTGGGCAAACTCGGGAGTCCAGAAGTCGATCGATCCACGGCCCAGCAGGCCCTGGCCGCCATCCCCGCGGACTCGCCCCTCTGGGAATTGGCGCCTTGGTATCTTCTGTTCGACAGCCTCCAAAGGGCGGGCGGCCTGGAGCGGTACAGCCGGTATTTCCAAAAGGCCGTGCGCTCCAACCCGTCGCGCGAAGTCAGGGCCCTTACCCTCGAACAGGCCTACAACGATGCCCTGGCTCGAAATGACCAGGGCCGGGCTAAAGATTATTTCAGCCGATTGACGACGGATTTCGCGGACCTTCTTCCCGGTCAAAGAGTGAAGGCCAAGCCGCCCGTGTCTAGGTTCGGCGCCGGGAAACCCATGCCGGCTTTTAAGTTCACTTCTCTGGAAGGCCGCGGCGAGGCGCTCACCAACGCGACTTTTAAAGGAAAGTATGTGTTGATCGATTTCTGGGCCGCCTGGTGCGAGCCGTGCCTTGTCGAGATGGAGAACCTGCACAAGCTTCAGGCCAAGTATAAGAATAAAAAATTCGAGATCCTGAGCGTGTCCTTCGATAAAACGCCGGACGACGTCCGGTTGTTCCGGAAGGGCAAATGGGCCATGCCCTGGCGCCACGCTTTTGTCGGCATGGACGAATTCCGGGTGGGGAGCAAGGTCTGCGATTATTTCGAGCTCGCCGATATCCCCAAACCGATCCTGGTCGACCCGTCCGGGACGATCGTAGCCGCTGGCACGGATGCCCAGGGCGAAAAGCTGGCCAAGGCTTTGTCAAAACTACTGGGCGACTGAGTGCCAAGCCGGTTCGCACGCTCTGCTATTCCCGGCCGCACCCGCGGATTGAAAAATCCTGTTATTTAGGCTATATTTTAATCCCTCATTCAACGGGCCTGTAGCTCAGCTGGATAGAGCGCCTGACTACGAATCAGAAGGTCGCAGGTTCGAATCCTGTCGGGCCCGCTTTCCATTAAATCGGTGACAGACAACTAAAATACCGAATTTCTTAATTCGGGAAACAAGATTTCTGTCACCGATTTAAGAAGCTCGTCCCGTCCAAGGGCTGGGCGGCCATCTTCTTGTTGTTGACTTCGATCGCGTCCGGGACTATGCTTTATTCATTCTCATGAAGGGCGGGGCCGATTTCGAGGTTCAAATAGACACATTCCTAAATACCCTCGAATTCTTCTACCCTTGATGTAGCAAGCTGTATAAATCGGAGCTTGTAGGCAGAGCTTGAGAAAGTGGAGGGATTGAATATGAGAACGAAAGTTGTGATTATTTTTCTGTTGATCTCCTGCAAATGCGCGATACTTCATCGTTTCTCCCTTGCCTCCGCCGGCTCCTTCAACTGAGGAACATAAGTGATCTATGGAGTCAGTAATTACACAAAGAGAAAAAACGATCATAGTCAATGCGGGGGTACATAGGCACTGCTACTAAAGACTGTATCCTCGCTGACCCAGAAAAGACTGATATATCCAATCTTGAAAGGAGGTAGGAAAAATGAAAATAAAACAAGGAATTATGATCGCGGCATTCACAGCCCTTTCGATTCTTGCATTTGTTATTCCATCATTGGCACAAATTGAAAAGGTCGGATGTTATTCTATGGATGGCAAGACATTCCATAAATGTGGCGAAAGCTGGACTGAAACCCATAACGGTGTTGTATATGATTGCAAATGCAACTGTCCCGCCCGGGGCGATGATTGTAAGCCAAGACCAATACCAAATACTTCCAGCCAGGGTTCCACTCAAAACCAAACCCCAAGCACGCCGACAACCACAAACATAAAAGTCGAACCGAATCCCTTCGGAAATGATGACATCGGAATACAAATCAAAGGAGGAGTATCGGCAATATCATTTGACGGTAACAATGACCCGGTGATCGTCCTCAAAGACGGATCATCGGCCGGCAAAGACGAGGTCGAATCGGCCCGGGTGGAGTTGGAGATCATGAAGCCGGCCACAATGCAGAGTGTAAAAGCATCGATCGCCCAGCGGCAAGAAGGTCCCAATCTCCAGGCCCAATCCATCACGAGGTCGCTGAAGATCAAGGCCCCGCTCCTGCCGCCCCCGCCGCCCCCGCCCGGCAAGATGTTCTTTTATCTCCAGCCCGGCGACGTTTTGCTCGTTGCGCCGCCGGACACCCTGACCTTCGATGCCTGGATCGGCCATTACATCCGCTTGTTCGACAAGCTGTCCTCCTGGGAATGGGAAACCCATGCTTCCCATTGTTTCATCTACCTCAGAGAAGTTAAAGGAGTAAAGCTCTTCCAGGATAACCTGCCCGGCGAAGGCTTCCGCATCAAGACCGAAGACCAGATCACCGAGCAGTACGCCGGGCGCTATCTGGACGTCGCCCACCCGCTGAACAAGGTCGGTGCCAACAGTCTTTGGGCTGCGGCCAAGGAGCTGGGCATCAGGCAGCTCAACGCCGACCTGAAAAAGCTCAGCGAACCCGATCTTGTCCGTATGATGGACAAGTGGACCAACTACGGTCTCGTTGGCGACGACAATCTCGTCTGCTCTGAGTCCGCCCGTTTCGCCCTGATCTGGGCCGGGCTTGAGATTAAGCAAACGGACTCCCTCCTAAAGAAGCTCATCGGCATCTATTTCGGGCCGGCCAACTTCTACAGCGATAAGCAGAACTTTCTCATTATCCCCTTGGGCTGGTTGCCGAAACGCCCCGGAAAGTGATTTGCTGAACCTCGTTTGCGTCCTTCGATATAAGAGGAATCCCGCGGGGAAAGGAAAATAGAATATGAAAAATGCTGTCGTTTGGTTTGCGGCTATTTTTATTCTCGCGTTTGGCTTATTCCCGGCCTTCGGACAAAACGTCTCCGAAGAGGCCAGACGGCATTTCGACCGCGGCATGGTGGCTTTGGATATGGCCAAGTCGCCCGCGGAATATGAACCAGCCATCAAGGAGTTCGAACAGGCCGCTAGGCTCGCGCCGGACTGGCCGGATGTCTTCTACAACCTCGGAGCGGCGCAGGCGAAAGCGGAAAAATACGGCGATGCCGTTCGAAGCTTCCAGCAGTACCTTCGACTGGCTCCGAATGCGCGCGACGCTGAAGATGTCAAAAGCATTATCAACAAGCTGGAATATAAGGCTGAGCAGTTCATTTCCGACAGCGAAGCTTTAGATATCTTTGCCTCTCTAGGAGACCCCTATTCTAAGGCTAGTAAATGGAATTTTTCAGGAGATATTTCACCCAGAGGACCTGCCTTAAAATTCCGTAGGGTAGAAGATAAAATTGAGTTTCAATTTCAGACCCCAACTGAGGATGGTTGGGTTACCTTTACTAGAACGGCACAGGTAAAAGGCCGAATTTTAGAATATGATTCCTTTTATAATTGGGCTCCCAGTTTAGGGATACAAGTTTCATTAAAAGTCACTATGGAAATTATATCCCGTACTAGAATAAAAGGCAACGCCTCTGAAACTGGGTGGAAAGATGGCCATGAGAATATTTTTGAATTCGAATTCAACCTGAAGCCCGAGTACGTAACCGCTGCGCTATCCGGCATAGACCCCAGCATAAACGCTAGGGATGATATGGGCGAGACGCCGTTGTGCCGCGCTGCCGGGGAGGGTCGAAAGGAAGAGGCTGAGCGCTTAATCGCCAAAGGCGCGGATATAAACGCCAAGAATCGATGGGGCAAGACTCCGCTGCACGAGGCCGCTCTTGCGGGCCGAAAGGAAGTGGTCGAGTTGCTTCTCGCCAAAGGCGCGGACATTAACGCCAAGGATGATGGCGGCAGCACGCCATTAAATGACGCCGTAGCAAAGGGCCGAAAGGAAATAGCCGAGCTTTTAATTGCCAAAGGCGCGGAAATTAGCGCCGAAGATAATTACTACACAACCCAACTGATTAAGGCAGTCGAGAGAGTAGCCGCGAAACTGATCGGTGAAGCTGGGGATATAAACGCAAAGGATAATGACGGCCAAACGGCCCTGCACAAAGCCGCTTTTGAAGGCCAAAAGGAAGTAGCCGAGATCCTGATCGACATAGGCGCGGACGTAAACGCCAATGGATATGGCGGAACGCCGCTGCACCACGCTGCCGGGGAGGGCTACAAGGAAGTCGCTGAATTGCTAATCGCTAAAGGCGCGGATATTAACGCCAAGTCTCAATTATATGAGAACACGCCGCTGCACGCAGCTGCCACTGGAGGTCGAAAGGAAGTGGCGGAACTCCTGATCGCCAAGGGCGCAAACATCGATGCCCGGAATCAAGGCGAGGAGACGCCGCTGATCGCGATGGCATGGGGGAAAAATAATAAGGAGGCGGCCGAGCTTCTGATTGCCAAGGGCGCGGACATTAATGCTAGGGGTCGTGGGAAAACGGCGCTCTATTATGCTGCTATGTTTAATAAAATGGAACTTGCCGAGTTGTTAATCGCCAAGGGCGCGGACATCAATGCCAGGGATAATATATTGGGCCAAACGCCGCTGTTCATGGCAGTTAGGACTGACCATTTCGATATGGTCAAGTTCCTGATCGCTAAGGGCGCCGAAATAAATGATAAGAGTGGCAATACCCCCCCGTTGCATTATGCAGTCGAGCAATGCAAACTTGAAATGGTCGAGTTGCTTATCGCCGAGGGCGCGGACATAAACGCTAAAAATGGTAGCGATACGCCGCTTGATGTTGCTAAACAAGTCTATAAAAAAGACAAGAGCGAAGCTGCTAAGCAAATGATCGATCTGTTAAAGAAGCATGGGGCGAGGTGAAAAATGAAAAAATCCGCTTTTTTGCTTACGACCGTCTTTATTCTGGTATTCGGAATCGCATTATCCTACGGACAAGGCGTCTCCGAAGAAGCGAGGCGGCATTTCGACCGCGGCATGGTGGCTTTGGATATGGCCAAGTCGCCCGCGGAATGTGAACCGGCCATCAAGGAGTTCGAACAGGCCGCCAGGCTTGCGCCGGACTGGCCGCACGCCTTCTACAACCTCGGAGCGGCGCAGGCGAAAGCGGAAAAATACGGCGATGCCGTTCGAAGCTTCCAGCAGTACCTTCGACTGGCTCCGAACGCCGATGATGCTGAAGATGTCAAAAGCATTATTAACAAGCTGGAATATAAGGCTGAGCAGTTCATTTCCGACAGCGATGCTTTGGATATCTTTGCGACTATTGGACACTTTACTAAAAATGGGGAAGTATATGAAGGTAAATGGGAAAATACAGGACACTATGCAATCAGATCTTATGGCCATAGTTTCCGTAGAGTAGGAAATGCAATTGAGTTTAAATTTGGGAGTCCACAGGAAGAAACTGGAATTGCGCACGTAAAAGGCCTAAAATTGGAATACGAATCCTTTTTTCAATATTCTCTTAGCGACGGAATAATACTTTCCTTAAAAGTAGTAATGGAAATATTATCCCGTACAAGAATAAAAGTCAGTGCAGTTGAAACTGGTTTTAAAGATGGCCATGTTAATACTTTTAACTTCGAATATATCCTGAAGTAGAAGAATGTGGTTGATCTATTGAGGGAGCATGGGGCGAAGTGAAAAATGAATAAAACCGTTGTTTTTCTTTCGACCGTTTTTATTCTGGTATTCGGAATCACCTCAGCCTTCGGACAAAACATCTCCGAAGAAGCCAGGCAACATTTCGATCGCGGCGTTACCGCCATATTGACGCCAGATAATGAACTGGCAATCAAGGAGTTCGAACAGGCCGCCAGGCTTGCGCCGGGTTGGCCGGACGCCTTCTACAACCTCGGAATGGCCCAGAAAGCAGCAAAAAGATACGGCGATGCAGTAAATAGCTATCGGGAGTACCTCCGGCTGGCTCCAAACGCAAGCGACGCAGAAGAAGTTAAGAGCCTCATCAACGAGCTGGAGAATAAGAACGATCAGGACATAAACGCCAAGGACAAAGACGGCTATACGCTGCTGCACAAAGCGGTCAACCAAGACAATAAGGAAGAGACCGAGCGGTTAATCGCCCAAGGCGCGAACGTTAACGCCTGGGATAATAACGGCAGTACGCCGCTGCACTTCGCCCTTAGTGAGCAAGTAGCCGAATTGTTAATCGCCAAGGGTGTGAACATAAATGACAAGAATAATGATGGCAGCACGCCGCTGCACTTTGCTGCTATTGAAGGGCAAAAGGAATTGATCGAACTGTTCCTCGCCAAAGGTGCGGACATAGCCGCTAAGGATAAATCCGGCAAAACGCCTTTACAAATTGCCGAAAGCAATAATAACAAAGAAGTGGCCCAGTTATTAATCGCCAAAGGCGCACTGATTCCAGCGAAGCCGAGCCCCGTGAAGCCGACGGCCCTGAAACCCACCGCTCCTCCGCAGCAGAAGCCAGTCTCGAAGCCGGCGGCAATAGCTGCAGACGTCAATGCGCGGGATGGATCGGGAAGAACGGCTCTGCATCGGGCCGTTATAAGTGGAAAATTGGAATTGGCCGCGCAATTGATCGCTAACGGCGCGGATATTGACGCCAGGGATGGCGACGGTGATACCCCCTTGCTTGAGGCAGCTCGGGAGGACGAAAACGCGATCGCCGAGCTGCTGATCGCGAAGGGCGCGAAATTCTCCGCCGACAAGGCGGGCAACACGCCGCTTCACATCGCCGCTTCGGCGGGATATAAGGCCTTGGCCGTTTTGTTGATCGCCAAAGGGGCGAACGTGAACGCCAGGAATCGCTCCGGCGACACGCCGCTGCACGAAGTCGTCTCTGGTTGGGACGCCGGGGAATCCCGCGGAATCGCCCGCAAAGAGTTGGCTGAGCTCATGATCGCCAAAGGCGCAGGCGTCAACGCCAGAAACCAAGACGGCAATGCCCCTTTGCATAAAGCCACCAACTTAACGGGGCCTGTCTTCAAAGAAGTGGTTGAGCTATTGCTCAAAAAAGGCGCTGACGTAAGCCTCAGGAATAACTATGGGGGGACGCCGCTGCACTATGCCGCCGGTCAAGGCGACGCAGGCGTGGTTGGACTTTTCATCGATAAAGGCGCGGACGTCAATGCTAAAAACTCGGACGACCAGACACCGCTGCACTACGCCGCCTTAGAGGGTCGAAAGGACGTGGTCCTTCGATTAATCGCCGAGGGAGCAAAAATCAACGCTAAAAACAAAGAGCGCAGAACACCGCTGCACTATGCCGAACTCAACAACCACAAGGAATTGGCCGATTGGCTCAAGAAGCATGGGGGGAAGTGAAAAATGAAAAAATCCGTTGTTTTGCTTACGACCGTCTTTATCCTGGTATTCGGAATCGCATTATCCTACGGACAAAACGTCTCCGAAGAAGCCAGGCGGCATTTCGACCGCGGCATGGCGGCTTTGGATATGGCCAAGTCGCCCGCGGAATGTGAACCGGCCATCAAGGAGTTCGAACAGGCCGCCAGGCTTGCGCCGGACTGGCCGGACGCCTTCTACAACCTCGGAGCGGCGCAGGCGAAAGCGGAAAAATACGGCGATGCCGTTCGAAGCTTTCAGCAGTACCTTCGACTGGCTCCGAACGCTGACGACGCTGCAGATGTCAAAAGCATTATCAACAAGCTGGAATATAAGGCTGAGCAGTTCATTTCCGACAGCGAAGCTTTGGACATCTTTGCTTCTCTTTCCGACCCTGGTAAATGGGAGCTTTCGGGAGATCATCCAAGCTTGGGCTGGGCTTTTAATTTTCGAAGGGTAGGAGACAAAATTAGGATTAAATTTCAGACATTAAGCCCTAAAGAAGAAGAGATGGAAACCGGAATGGCCCAGGCAAACGGAAAGATTTTAAAATACAATGCCTGGATGTGGTGGCCCTATCTGGAGTCAAAACTCTATCATGAAGTCGTTATGGAAATTGTTTCTCGCACGAAAGTAAAAGGAAATGTGGTTACGACTGGCTATAAAAACGGTAATGTTGATAATCGTGACTTCGAATACAACCTGAAGTGAAGGTTTAAGAAATGGGGCCGCACTGCATAGGAAGCATGGGGCGAAGTGAAAAATGAATAAAACCGTACCCACTGACATACGCCGTCGCCTCGCCTGCGGCACGCTCCTTGGGATCATGGTGGTTGCCGGCAGCTTGGCCTTCCTTATCCTCCACTACCAGCTCGGCCGCCCGCAGGAAGTCGGCGCCCAGGTCCCTTCACCCTTTCCCATCCTGGTGCTCGGCCCAGGCATCGCGCCCACGGTACGAATCATCGACGTGGTCGATCTGGCCGGCGCGGCCGGCGAACCCCGCGCCTTCATCATCCCTTCCGAGCGCGCAGCTTCCATTCAGGCCGCGCTGGATAAGGAGATGCGGGCTGAAGAAGAACGAGCGCGGCTCAAAGGAGACGATGAGGCTTATCGGCGGGCGCGTTTTACGATCGAACAGGCGGCGCCAGGACGTCAGCTTATTCGCCTGGACTATAGTCGCAACGGGATGGATGCCATCGTGAGCACCACGACCTGGTACGATGCCACGAGCATCGGGGTTGAGCCGCGCATGTATGGCAGGGGGATTGTGAACGGCATGCTGATCTTCCTCTCGGCTATGATCGGGGCCGTGATCAGCGCCGCCTTCGGGGTTGGCTGGAGGCTCGTGCGAGGGAAACGAGGGTGAGCGCCTCTGACGAGGTTTTACAACGGCAACAATGCAGACAATAGCTCTCAAAATGCGGGCTTGGGGGATAGCATCGCTGGATACCTCGGAAAACCTTGGCATAGTGATGCTATAATTTATTTCTAAGTACAATGGGGGGAGAAAAATGAGAGACAACGGAAGAAGAATTGTTTTGCTTATGACTATTTTTATCGTATTTTGCGGAATTGCATCATCTTTCGGCCAGAACGTCTCCGATGAGGCAAGGCGATATTTCAACCGCGGTGTGGCGGCTTGGGAGATGAAAGATTATGAACCGGCCATCAAGGAATTCGAACAGGCCGTCAAGCTTGCGCCGGACTGGCCGGACGCCTTCTACAACCTCGGAGCGGCACAGGCGAAAGCGGAAAAATATGGTGATGCCGCTCGAAGCTACCGGGAGTATCTGCGGTTCGCTCCCAACGCGGACGACGCCGAGGATGTGAAAACCCTTATCGATAAGCTTGAATACAAGGCTGAACAGTTCATTTCCGAAAGCGAAGCATTGGATATCTTTGGTTCTCTAGGAGACCTTAGTAATACAAAATGGAATTTTTCAGGAGATATTTCACCCAGAGGCACCGTCTATAGTTTTCGAAGGGTAGGAGATAAAATTGAGTATAAATATTATGGGGCAATTGACATAGGCTATCGGACTCAATTTGCACAAGTAACAGGTCGAATTCTTGAATACTACTCCGCTTATAATACTGGCGTTGAGTTATTTAGAAATAAAGTTGTTATGGAAATCGTTTCCCGGACTAATATTAAGGGCACCGCTGTTGAAACACATAATCCGAAAATAGATTCGCTAACAAAGAATCCAGATAAAACTTTTGACTTCGAATTTAATCTGAAGCCGGAGTACGCAGCCGCTGCGCTGATTCAAGCCGTCTTATCTGAGCATAAGGAAGAAGCCAAGCTATTAGTCGCCAGAGGCGCGGACATCAATGCCAAGGACAAAGATGGCCGAACGCCGCTGCATTGGGCCGCCCTTATTGGCGACAAGGAGGTAGCCGGGCTGCTGATCGCCAAAGGCGCGGACGTGAACGCCAAGGACAAAGATGGCCAAACGCCGCTGCAAAATGCCGCTCTTGAAGCCCCGAAGGAGGTGGTCGAGCTGCTGATCGTCAAAGGCGCCGATGTAAACGCCAAGGATCAATATGGCAATACGCCGTTGCACGCTGCCGCCGAGCGAGGCCAAATGGAAATAGCCGAGCTGCTGATCGCCAATGGCGCGGATATAAATGTCAAAGGTCTAGTTGACCGAGCGCCGTTGCACGATGCCGCCGAGCGAGGCCGAATGGAAATAGTCGAGATGCTGATCACCAAAGGCGCTAACGTAAATGCAAAGGATCTATTAAACGAAACACCGCTGCATTTGGCCGCCCGGCACGACCACAAGGAGGTAGCCGCGTTGCTGATCGCCAGGGGCGCGGACGTGAATGCCAAGGACTCCGCTAGCAATACGCCGCTGCATTTTGCCGCCGAGTATGGCCAAAAGGAAATGGCCGAGTTTCTGATCGCCAAAGGCGCGGACATAAACACCAAGAACAATGATGGCAATACACCGTTGGAACTAGCCGTCTCTGGTGGCAGAAAGGAAATGGAAGATTTGTTAAAGAAGCATGGGGGGAAGTGAAAAATGAAAAAAACCGTCGTTTGGCTTGCATCTGTTCTTATTCTGGTATTTGGAATCGCATTATCCTACGGACAAGGCGTCTCCGAAGAAGCCAGGCGGCATTTCGACCGCGGCATGGCGGCTTTGGATATGGCCAAGTCGCCTGCGGAATGTGAACCGGCCATCAAGGAGTTCGAACAGGCCGCCAGGCTTGCGCCGGACTGGCCGAACGCCTTCTACAACCTCGGAGCGGCGCAGGCGAAAGCGGAAAAATACGGCGATGCCGTTCGAAGCTTCCAGCAGTACCTTCGACTGGCTCCGAACGCTGACGACGCTGAAGGAGTCAAAAGCATTATCAACAAGCTGGAATATAAGGCTGAGCAGTTCATTTCCGACAGCGAAGCTTTGGACATCTTTGCTTCTCTTGGAGGTATAGGTGGAGGTATAGGTCAGTCTAATGATAAATGGAATTTTTCGGGAGAAGTTCAATCTTTTGGCACCGCCCATAGTTTTCGAAGGGTAGGAGATAAAATTGAATTTGAATATTGGGGAGGGAGATTAGGTAATCGGACCAGTTTTGCATACGTTACAGGCAGGATATTAACTTATCATTCCGAAAGTATTGATGGCTTAGGGAGTTTAAGACATAATGTTGCTATGGAAATTGTTACGCGGTCCAAAATAAAAGGAAGCGATATTGCAACAAGGTCCAAAGAAAGGACTTTTAACTTCGAATATAACCTGAAGCGGTAGTGCACAGCCGCTACATTATCCGCAATATATACAGGCAAAAACACCAAGGATAGAGCCGATCTTTTTAAGGAAGTGGAGGGGCAATATAATACAATGAATAAATCCGTTATTTGGTTTACGACCGTCTTTATTCTTGTATTCGGAGTCGCCTCATCCTTCGGACAAGCCGTCTCCGAAGAAGCCCGGCGGCATTTCGACTTCGGCATGACCAATGTGGAGACAGCTACCCCCCTCATAGATTACGAATCAACCATTAAAGAATTTGAACCGGCGGCAAATCTTTCGCAGGATATTAACGCCAAGGACAAAGACGGCTATACGCTGCTGCACAAAGCGGTCAACCAAGACAATAGAGAAGAGACCGAGCGGCTAATCGCCCTAGGCGCGGACGTCAACGCCAGGGACAATAACAGCAGTACGCCGCTGCACTTCGCCCTTAGTGAGCAAGTCGCCGCCCTGTTAATCGCCAAAGGCGCGAATATAAACGCTAAGAGCAATGACGGCAGCACACCGTTGCACTATGCGGCTATAGTAGGGCAAAAGGAATTGATCTCGCTTTTAGTCGCCAAAGGTGCCGACGTAGGGGCCAAGGATCGATCCGGGAAAACGCCTCTGCAAATTGCCGAAAGCAATAAGAACACAGAAGTCGCCAAGTTATTAATCGCCAAAGGCGGGGCCATACCGGCTAAAGTTATGGTCCGCAAAACGCCGGCACAGAGCACTGCTATTCAAGGGCAAAAGAACGTGCCCAAGCTGACGATCGCCAAAGGCACGGACATTAACGCCAAGGATAAAGACGGCAAAACGCCACTACACAAAGCCGCCTATGAAGGCCAAAAAGAAGTGGCCGAGCTATTAATCGCTAAAGGCGCGGATATAAATGCTAAGGATCAATCCGGCGAAACGGCTCTGCACATAGCCGTCAGAATGGGTCGTAAGGAAATGGCCGATCTGCTGATCGCCAAAGGCGCCGATATAAACGCCAAGAACAAAGATGGCAAAACACCGCTGCACTGTGCCGCCTATAATGACCGAAAGGAAATTGCAATGCTACTGATTGCCAAAGGTGCGGACATCAACGAAAGGGACAAAGATGGCTGGACACCGCTGCATGAAGCCGCTCGTTTTGGCAGAAAGGAAATGGCCGAGCTGCTGATCGCGAAAGGCGCAAACATATTCGCCAAGAGTAACGATGACGAAACACCGCTGCATGAAGCTGTCATAGAAGGCCCAAAGGAAGTTGTTGAGCTGCTGATCGCCAAAGGCGCAGACATAAACACCAAGAACAAAGATGGCACAACGCCGCTGCACTATGCCGCCTCATCTGGCAATAAGGAAGTAGTCGAGCTATTAATCGCCAAAGGCGTGGACATGAACGTCAAAGATCATAATGGTTATACATCGCTGCACGATGCCGTCCGTTATAACAAAAAGGATGTAGCCGAGTTATTAATCGCCAAAGGCGCAGACGTAAACGTCAAGGATAACTCTGGCATTACGCCGTTGCACTATGCCGCCCGTGTAAGACAAAAGGAGGTGGCCGAGCTGCTGATCGCCAAAGGCGCGGATATCAACGCCAAGGACAAAGATGGCAAAACGCCGCTGCAAATTGCTGAAAGCAAAGGCTTAAAGGACGTGGCCGACCTGTTAAGGAAGCATGGTGCGAGGTGAAAAATTAATAAATCAATCATTTTGTACGCGACGATTTTTATCATCTTTTGCGGAACTACGTTGTCATGTGGACAGCAGGAAATACGGGTTAGCGGAACACTGCATCTTGGTAAAATTGACCCATATTGGCTGGAGGCAGACCAGCCACTTTATGTACTTAAAGGGAGTAAGTCCGAAGCTCAAACGACCGTTGTTAAGCTCAGTATTCCAGCAGAATTACTGGAAAAGGTGAAACAGCTCGATGGGAGACATGTCGTTGCAGTGGGGCTAATGGACTGCACCGGCAATTGGGCTGTTGGTGCACTCTGCAATATGCTCATCAAACAAATAGACATCGCCGATGCGAATCAGCCGCTAACCGTCAGCATTGTGGATACGCTAAAAAATGTCCCTGTTGTTTCTATCGGGTCAGGCATAGAGCCGAAATTTGTTGAATATGTGTCTTCTGGAAATTACTTCAAATGCAGTATTCCCTCAGATTGGAGTGTATACGAACCGGGTTTCGGCTTGTCTGAGGAAGAGAAGAAAGTTTATGGCGTCACTCTGTTTGGTCCGCGAAGCGGGAGCCCTGTTTCGCCGGTTATTTCCATCCACTATTACGCCCCGGGGAATCTTCTGCACAAAACGATTGATATGTTTATCAGGTTACACTCAGAGCCTGTTTTTGGTAAAGTATCAAAGGGAGAGTCATTCGATAGAGTCCAGCAAATTGAAATTGTGGGAAGAAAGGCGAAGACATTTGAAAGAATCCGTATTGACTATATCGGGGGCGAAGTCTTGAACCCGCGAAGTGTGTCAAAGTTCGAGAAATATGTCGTCATCCCCGCCAGGGAGGATGTGGGTTTTTATGTTCTTGAATTGTCTGTTCCACTTGAGATAAAAGAACAATGTCGCGTAATATTCGAACAATCAGTAAAATCTTTCTTACCTGGAAGATAGGCACAATTTGGACAAATGAGCCGGGATGGTTTTTTAAATAATGAAATGATTGAGAAATGAAAAAACTAATTGTAGCGACATTGATGGTCGCCTTGATTCTAACGGCGATGGTTGCGGCAGAGATATCCTTATTTGCTGGTTCAACAGAATTTTATTACATCTTCCCGATTTCAGCATTTGCCAAAGTTGACAAATAAATCGGTGACAGACATCTTGTTTCCCGAATTAAGAAATTCGGTATTTTAGGTGTCTGTCACCGATTTATCTTCACTCGACGCTAATTTTCCCCAACAACGCAGCCGTTTTCCAAAAAGGAGCGAAGCTGAAGGGGAGATGGTATTTAAATTTCAGCTTGATGATGCGGCTTCCCTCTTTTAAAGAAACATCATCCAAGCTGAGCCCGATGATATTCTCCCCGTCTTGGAGCCGTGCGGCAAGAATCCGTCTATTTTCACAGAACGCTTCGACTTCCTGAAAATAGTCTCCATACCAATGAAGATGAGAAAATTCAAAGGGGGAATAGAGATGAAGCCTCAGTTTTTTACCCTTTTCGACCGACCCATTCCATTGAAACATGACTTCCTTCTCACAAACCCTCAATTTCTGGTCATCGAATTTGACGACCGCGCCGAAGCCGTACAAAAAAACGGCGCCTTCCCTGTTCCGGCCGAACTCCACGGCCGAAGGCTGATAGGAAGTTTCGCGCAGTGTTGAGGGGATCTTGATTCCCTGATAATCAACGTGATATTGAATTTTAAACGATGCGGCTTCCGGAAAAGGAATCTTGATCGGAATCTCCTTGTCCGCCAAGGAGAATCTCTTCGCGGCCGTGCTGAATCCCGGGACCTCGACGTTCAACCTGAAGGCGAGATCCTCGCCGGGACTCAGGTTCTTGAAGGCCAGGTTGAGATATCCTTCCGAGGCCCTGATCTGAGGAGCGTCCAGTTGAGGGAGGCGGGAAGGAACCGGACCGAACAGAGTTCTGGGGTAAATCGGGCCTTGAACGTCATAGATGAGCCAGCAATTCCCGATCTCCTTCTTCTTATAATCCACACCCAAAGCTGTGAGCATGGAGATGAGCGATTTCGCCTGGTCTCTTTCTCTGGAACCCTCCCCATTAAGATAAATCTTGTTTTCCTTTTGATTCATATTGTAATAAAAGAGACGATAGGGATAATAGCGGTTGACCGATGAGGAATCGACGATGACTTTTTCCCCGGCCAAGGCGGTGATCTGATACGCCGTCCAATACTCTCCGCTCCAATACCGCACTCCGGTTTTATCAAGGGACGCTAATACCGCCTTATTGGCCAGGTGAACGCTCCGGATGGCCAGAAAATAAGAATAATTTCCTTTCAAATTGTAAAAAAGAAAGAGGATCGCAACCAGGACGGCTGCCGCCGCGTATTTGATCCGGGGCCTGATGAGCAGGAAGCCGGCGAGCATCAAGACCGGCAGACAGAAACACAGCGGATAGAGATAGCGAATCACGGGCCTGTTGCTGTGTCCCGAGGAGAAGTATACCAATAAAAAGACGATAAAAAAGAGATTGTAGATGTTGAGAGGAAGAAACTTCCTTTTTTTGAAAGCGAGATAGAGAAGAGCCGCAAATCCGAAAAGGATAAAAACCAGGAAGATGTAGCGAGTCGGCTCACTGCTGAAGGCGACCAGAGAGACGGCCATACTCGTCGTGGCCTTGACCTTGGCCCAAGTCAGGATTCTCTCCCCTGCCGTGAGGAAACTCACCAAATGAAATTTAACGTAGATCTCCTGTATGATCATGGGGAAGAATCCCACCAGGCCGTAAAAAGCGAGCGTCGCATATTTTTTCCATGCGAATTTATAGGTCTGCGCCATCATGAAGAGGGCCGGCAGAATGAAATAAATCGTCATCTGATGCGTCCAGAACGAAATCCCCATCAAAAAGCCCAGTCCAGCGATCAGGCCCTCCCGTTTTTTATGGGAGACAAGATAGCCGATATAAACAATGGACACTCCCAGCAATAAAATAATAGGGCAGACCACAGAATCATCGAATCCGATGTTGATCAGATCGCCGAGCGGCAGGCCAAAAAAAAGGGAAACAATAACCGAAAAGGCGAAGGGGAAGATCTCTTTCAAGAAAAGGAAATTGACGAGGATGAAGCCGAGATATAGAAGAAAAGTGGAAAACTTGAAACACAAAACTGAATACCCGAAAACCTTGAACATCAGGGCGAGGACGTGGCTGCCCAGCGATCCCATATAAAGCTGCCCGTAAAAACAGATCGGAGCAAACTCCCCTTGGGAGATGTGCTTCCCCATGAGGCCCGTGATGGCATCGTCGCCCGTGACCATGCCATAGCTGTTCAGAAGATACGGAATCCGGAAAGCCAAAGCGGTGAGGGAGATCGCGACCATCGCCCACAGGATCTTCCTGGATAACGGCGGAAGATGGAAACCTTTCCGCTTCATCTTCAAGAACAGCCGATAACACAGGATCCCCAGAAGAGGCAGGAGGGGGACTAAAGGACTGATCGATATTTTATTTAGAGGAGAAATATTCCCCTTAAACCATAAGAGCACGAAGCCGAGATACAACACCACCTGGATGTATCTCAATGGCCCGGATCTTCCGTCTCTGGTCACGAAGATAAGTTCCTGTGGATTTCTTCTCGCCATATTATATTGAAAAAACGCATTCGAGACAATAGCCGGGCTGGGAGCGACAGGCATTCCAATGAAGGAGTAAGTCTATTTCCTAAGGCATCCGGATTTTCACTTTTATTCGAACGTCAGCGGCGCATGGATTAAGCCGTCTGCGGTGCCCGAAGAGGCGGAAATCATCCTCCTAAGATACGATGGCTTTTCGGCGTAAACCCTGATATACATATCCTCGATATTTATCCGCCCGGCAGGGAAGAGAAGGTTCTGCATAGTCTGCAAGCTGCCGGAGAAAAACAATTGAATCGGAGAGGAGCAAGAAATGAGCTTAAGGCGAAAACAGATGCAAATGCGGCAAAAGGCATCTTTCGAACAAAAACTGCAGAATCGACTGTCTTTTCTGTCTGGGAAGGGGATCGAACCTCCCAAGTCCAATAAAGATCCTCTCGTTAAAAAATTGAAGGCAAATATCCGGGCCATGAATAGAAGGCTGAGGTTGATTGCCGACAACGAAAAGAGAACGGAAGAAATGGTGAAGATTAAGGCGGAAAGGGCGGCAGCCCCCGCGAAAGAACAGGAAATCGCTAAAGTCGAGAAGCCTAAGAAAGCCCCCGAAGGCGGCAAGGAAAAAAAGATAAAGACGGAAAAGAAACCAGCCCCTCCGAAAGCGCAGGAAGGCGGAAAAAGCCAGAAACCGGCGGAAGCCCCCGAAGAAGGCAAGGCGGCACAGAAAAAGAAAACAGAAGAAAAGGCGGAGAAGCCGGCAGGCCACGTGAAGCCAGATAAGTAATTAAAAATAAGGTAAATACAGGGATACTTTCCAGGTCTATTTCAATATTGGCCTAAGTCCTAAAATCTGGTTCTCTTCCATCTTGTGTGGGTAGCAAGCGTCGTTGCTTTCGTTTTGTCCATCCAAGGCGCTCTTCGGCACCGGAATCGCCCCCGGCCCCCTGGGGAACCAGTCCCGTCGGTTCCCCCCGTCGGAAAACCGACGGGTCCCTCCTCC
>Ga0315297_10000079_pt1 | contig 45853 bp, 34 predicted proteins | sample YL17G15_0_MG_FD_203628 | JGI IMG/M metagenome (GOLD analysis project Ga0315297, IMG submission 203628) | Sediment microbial communities from Yellowstone Lake, YNP, Wyoming, USA - YL17G15_0 | ecosystem: Environmental > Aquatic > Freshwater > Lake > Sediment | place: USA: Wyoming | collected...
ATGTGACGCTTCGGAGTCGCCAGTATTTCGATACGATTCGTTCGAATAGAAAACTCGAGACCGACCGCGTAGAGTTTCTTTCGTCCATCAATAACGTCGTCAACAGCTACAATACGGCGGCGTCTTTGGTGAAATACGGGAGTCGGGATTTCCGGGTGCCACGCCCTATGGACGACGTGGACCAGGTTACGATTGAGGAGAGTTTCACGAAGCGTTTGGACTTTCTCGAGAAGCTCCCAACCCAAATTACACTCAAGCTCATGCAAAAAGTTTTCGAGTTTGATAAGCGCCTCATGGCTGTGTTTTCGGACGGAGCCCCCAAGGATTTTTAAATACGGCGGCGGGGCAGGTTCGAGCTTATGCCTACGCGCATAACGCCCCGCTGCCAGAGACCGGGTCGTTTCACGAGCAGATTCTCGCGGAGTCAATTCTTCGTGAGCGTAATTTGCAGTTCGCGAGCGTAGGGTTGATTGCGCGTCTGATAGGGCTTATCGGGAATATCCCGGATAAGGTGCTACAACTCCACATGGATTTGTATAAGGAAGAGCTCTACCAGTTACGCTACAATTCTAAATATGTCTCCGCGACGGATAGATGGCGGAAGACGATGCGCGATAAAGCACAGCACGAGGCTCGACTCATGGAACGTATCGCAAATATGACCTCGGACGAAGGCTAAATATGCGAAATGGCTGACAATTACAACTCCATGCAAGCGAATCTGGGTCTGATACCCGGCGTTGGTCCGCAGGTGCAGGTAAAATCCCCAGCACAAGCTGCAGCTGAGTTGTCGCAGCAGGCCTCCATGCAGATGCAGTCAGCAATGCAGATGAATCCCGTGGCGCGTGGTTCGGCGGCTTCTTTTACGTTTGGTCAGCAGTATCAGCAGCAGTTCCAAGCTGCGCAAGCTCAGTCGTCAATGAGTCCGTACGCCGCGGGGATGATGGGGTCGTTCGTACAACCTTCGGCCCTTCCTTCTCCGCTGATGATGACGCCGGCGAGCACAGGTGTGTTCCGTCCTCCGATGCCCTATGGCAGTGGAGCAGGCGGGTCTCCGATGTCGCCAATGCCAGTCATGCCGATGTTCCAGACCCCGTTCACGCCGCAGATGCCCACGCCTAATTTTCGTACGCCGTGGGAGCAGGAGATACAGCAGCGTGAGCTCAGGGCTGACCAGCTGTATTCCATGGTGTCGCAAGCGCCTCGTTTCGGAGGACAAGCTGCGGGATACGGGATGGGGGCATTGGCCGGCGCGGCGCTTGGGAGTCGTTTTGGAGCTGTAGGGCGAGGTGCGGGAGCGGTGCTTGGTGGGATTCTGTCCCACTATTCAGGTTTTGCTGAGGGTATGGGCTCCATGGCGATGGCGCCGTTCCGTCCGGGGCGTGAAGCCCACGAGATGGGTCTTTCGGTTCAGCGCATGTCGCAGGATTGGGTAGTAGGAGGTCCGAACCTTCACGAGCTCGGGCGCGGGTTGAGCCGGGACGCCTCGATGTACGTCGGGCAGGGCATCCAGCGCTTGGCGGAATCGCAGAGCTTCAAGAGCGAGACAGGTGGAAAGTTTAACCGCCATGACCTGACGCAGATTCTTCAGAAATCTGGGCAGGCCGGCTTGATGGATTTTGACCAGGGCGTTGACCGGATTCAGGAGCAACTTAGGAAAGTTAGCCGTACGGTGAGCCGCTTTATGGAGCTCACGAACGACCCAGACGTAACGAGTGTCATCAAGCGCATGGGGCAGATGCATACGTTTGGCCTTTCTGTTCCTGAAATTGAGGGTGCTGCTTCAAGTATGCGTGCTTTTTCGCGTGCTGCAGGCACGACGGTTGGTGGCCTGTACCAACAGGGCTTGCCGGGGGCGATGACGTATCAGGGTTTGGGACTCTCGGGTGGAGCGGGGCTTCAGTATGGCATGTACTCTGCGGCGTCAGCTCGTCAGGCAGTAGCATCGGGAACTTTTTCGAATGCTGAGCTTGCGATGTTCGGGGGAGTTCAAGGTGTAGCACAGAGGAACATGCAGGCGCAAGGGGCATTTATGTCCATGCCCATGTTTGGTGCCTCCATCAGCTCTTACGGGGCTGGCGGCTGGGGCATGAACGCGGGCGCGCTGGCAGGGGTAGCGGGTGGCGGTCGTGGTCCTCAGGGCATGGTCATGGGCGCGGTCTCGAACATGAACGCGGCGGTCGGGGCAGGTGGCATTGGAGCTCTGGCGATGATGCCGTTGCAGCAGCGTCAGATACAAGACCAAGCTGCGCGCACGATGACGCCTTACGAGCAGACGGCCATGCGCTTTTCGATGGCGTCGGACACGGGCAAGTTCCTCGGGCTTAAGGGTGCGGGCGGGTTCGCCGCGGGCGCGCGGATGCTCTACGGGGATGAAGTCGCGACGCAGATGATGACCGAGGCGGCGAATCCGGCTTATTGGCGGGCGCAGAAGCGCATGATCCAGCAGGAGCGGGATGACATGGCGCGGTCGCAGCGCCAAGAGATTATGGATGCGGCGCCGGGCGTTTTCTCAAAGATGTCGACGGCGGCTGGTGTGGCTGTTCGAAGTTTTGCATCTCCGGTCGTCAACGAAATAACGGGAGCAGCCGAGGCGGCAGGTAGGGGTTGGCGGTCGTTCGTTACGAATCCCCTGCAAGAGTTCCGAGATATGGCGGCAGGGGTTACGACGTATGACCGCCCCGACGCGATTCTCGGTGCGGATCGTTCGACAAAAGCCGGACGAAAGAGTTTTAGAGCTCGACAAGCTTTTAGGGCGAAACACGGGAGAGAAACGCAGAGTAGTGGTGGACTGAGCATGTCGGGGCGTCAAGGATACGACGCTTTCATGCGAACGGCTTACGGGGATGAGGGCGGTGATGTCTCGGGGTTAGGACTAGATACGGCGTCCTTCCTTGCGGGTATAGCGGTCCCTGCGTTGGGAATCGCAGATGCGGCGTTGGGCTTTGCAGGTGTAGATACCGGTGAAGCCATGAGAGCTGGATTGGGTAGCGCCTACTTGGCATATGCGGGAATGGCCGGGGGCGAGCACCGGTCGGCTATTAAAGTCATTCAAGACAGAGACCGCCGTTTGGCGGGTACTTTTCAAGGGGCTGCAAAACGGACGATGCAGAGCTCTACCGCTGTTTATGCGGGATTGGAAAAATCGTTAGGTTTAAAAGAGGGTAAGGGCTTGGATTCGATGATTGCGGCAGGACAAGCACTTGCAAGAGCTGCTGAGTCTAAATCGGGAATCATCGATGCTACAACTGGGCGTATATCAGACGATACGATTAAATCATCGCTAGCAGCAGGTATTGCAACGGCTACGGGTCGGTCACAAGCGGCAGTAGAGGCTTCGTTGCAAGGGATGAGTGCTGAACAGCTTCAGTCCCTAAATGAGACAACTTTGATGGCGGGGCAACGGCTTACGACGGCGGTTGGAAAAGACGTTTTCCGCCTGTCAGAAGAACGGGCAGCTGGAAATGTTGGTCGGAGTACCGTGGTTGCCGTTCGGGACCAAATTGCGGGTATTAAAACGCAGATGGGGTCGATTGAAAAAGGTTGGGGGATCGGAGCAGGAGATGCGCGTGATGAATTGCGCAAGTTGGTAGCCAACAGGTCTCCAGCAGAGATTATGGCGGCTATTTCGGGTAAATCAGGGAAGATGAATAATGCCTGGGCGGCGCGTATACGCCAGGAAGTTCAGGCAGAACTTGGGCCGAAGGCGACTAAAGCACAAGTAGAGGCAGTTGTTGCGCAGCAGGTTGAGGATATGAGCCAATTAGACATGTCCAAAGACTTGCAGAAAAAGCTTACGGGGATGGTAGACCGAGGGGACGCAGGTATCAAAGAGCTGCAGGACTACATTGGAAATGTGGGAGCTCTTCAGGGTGCGGAATACGCAGCGTCAGCTTTCTCGGGGATGAGTAAAGCGACGGGTTTAAAGATTGAGTCTGAAGCTGATTTACGAACTCTTTCATCAGGTGACCTTAAAACGCTAGGCAAAGATTCACGCTATTCAAGGTTGGCGGGGATGTTGTCGAAGCGTAAGACAGCTACAGGTGCAGCCGCGACTAATCTCCAGACCGATATCTATGAAGAGTTAGCAAATATAGGTTCGGATATTACGTCAGAATCCAACGTCTCGGCTACGGGTGAAAAAGCTCGAGGACTGACGACGTCTGAAAAGAAGATGTCGGAAGTGGCCGACCAGATGGCATCTGCTTTTAAGTATTTTACAGAAGATGCAGCCAAATCTTTTAGGGATGGAGCAGTCGCGTTTAACGAAGCTATGCAGTCGGGGTCTTTGAAAGCAGGACAAGGCTGATGACAGCACCACGAATACGCCGAATCATTCCGCGAGCAGACCACATGCTGCGGTATATCAATTCTATACTCCTGAACAATCTACGCTCGGATACAGCGGGAGAGGACACGGTCATCACGCTTCCGGGGATAATTTCTAGGGCGTATATGATTGTAAATGAGACCGCCACCCTCGAGGTTTCGGATTTGACTCCGAACTACGAGGTCGTTGTGGGGCAATAATCGCATGGCGGACAAAACTCTAATCCCTATCGGCGAAGACCCCTTTCTTGGTAAATTAGACTATTTAAATACAGGTAGTCTCACCACGCATTATGTTCCAGGTCAAGTTGATATGGATTTCACTAGCGTAGAAGAACGCGTAGCGGAAGCCCTTATTGACTTGGATTTTACAGCGGATGAAATAGGTAACGCCGGATATCGCAATCTTAATGGAGGACACCCTAAGAATGCGAACGGTCAATACGCAGCTTTTCCTGGAGCGACCCCCAAGTACGCGAGACATCTTCCAGGCCGAAATCGGGAAAACTATGACACGCTCGCTCGGATGTATATTCGAGTTAAAAATAAAGAGCGTCCTGACAGAATTCGTAAGAGTTTGAAAAGTTCTGTAAGCCAGAACGTCTCCACCGTGATGTTAGGAGACGGCTCGTCGGCTTCTCCTGCCTTGGGTTACGTGGACTTTTTCCTCGAGACGATTCAGTCGAATTTGTCGGAAAAGGTACAAGTGACGGAGGTCCTTGAAGATAATTTCGTCGCATTCTTCTTCGGCGCGTCTCCTCCTATGTATACCTTTTCCGGGAATCTGATGAACACGCTCCAGGATGACTGGGCGGTTCAGATGTTGTCGGCGTATGAAGACCTCTTCAGAGGGACGATGCTCGCGCGTCGAGGCCTTCAGCTCTATATCCGTTACGACTCGTACATCGTGAGCGGTGCGTGTGTAGGTCTTTCTCTAATACGCTCTGCATCTAATGAAAACGTCGTCCCGTTCACTTTGCAAATGCTTGTGCACCGCCAGCATCTTCTTTATGGAAATGCTTTTGGAGCGACACAGTTACCTGCGAGTGCAGGAGAGTTCGTTCCTTCGAACGCTTATCCGTTGAAGTATCCAGCGGTGACACAACTCCGACCCTTGATTTCGAAAGTAGCAGATGTACCTACAGATGGAATTAATTGTGTAACGGAGAATTATACTCCTCCCTGGGAAAAGGAAATGAAGCAGGACGACGTAATACTTGATACGAGTGCTGCTTCGGGGCAGTCTGTGGTTCCTTCTGATCCTACTAAACCTGGAGTTTATCCGGGGCCTGAAGTGAGAACTTCTTATCCTCCTGCAGGTAACAATAGTCGTAAATCAAAACCTATGCCGGGATATAGAGGTTGGGATAAGCTTGAGTAATAAGTGGTATGAATTAAATGATGTGGAAACAGTTCCAATTTGAATTTCTGCATGTGTGAAGGAGTTGACTGATGGCACTGTCTGATTTCGCGATAGACCAAACTGGATTGAGCGCGGGAGTACCAACAGTTTCCCGTCGGGATATTTTACCGACCTCTATTGCAGGTGGGCCGGTGACGTTTACCGCGGATAACGTGGGCATTACGTACAAATGGGAATTCACACAGACTCCAGGATCGTCCGTAGTACCTGTAGGGGCTGGGTCTCAGATTTGTACGCTTCCCGCGGAGTTGGAAGGTGGATATCTCGTTCGACTAACTGCGAACGAAGGTTTCCCTACTGAGGATATCTCGGAACTCTATTTTGGAATTGGAGTTCTGGTAAATGGAGTTCGATATCCACTCCCCGCTCTAAATGAGACGGTGCAGGATAACAGCATAGGGACGCCTGAATTTGGCTGGCTTGAAAAAGAGTTGGCCATATTGAGGGCTCTTGTTGCAGGTGTTTTTACGGGGTCTAGTTGGTTAGGAACTACTGCGGACGCTACGCCCACCGAGCTCTATCTCGGCGGTGTTGCGCCTACGCGTGAAATAGTTCCATTGAATGGCCTTACTTACTATTCGATAATGGTCAAAGCTTTTAATTCTCTTCACGGTGGAGCGGGCAAGATATGGAGAGTCGAATTTGCGGTTAAAAACCTGGGGTCGGGCATGACCTCATTGTTGGATATCCCAGTAATTACTATTTTAGGTCAGACCAGCGTACCGGGTGGGGGTTCAGGGACTGACCTTTGGGATATCGCAGCGACTGTGGATGCGATGACTGACAGCCTCATTCTTACCGCAACAGGTGAAGCAGCTCTTAATGTCACGTGGGTTGCGCAGTCATGACAACGGACATGATACGTTATTACGGGGGCTACGGGATTGCACCGTGCGGACACACGCAGGCCGGAAGCGCTGATTCGGCTGTTGAGCCGCGTTTCTTGAGCTCGCGCCCCGTGGATAAGCAGCGGAATGTGCCTGTTTCTCAGGTGCTCCGTTTTTTTGTCTACAACTATTCGAGTTTTACTGATGTCGCGGACATCGTCGTGCGCGTGAGTGAGGATGGTGGCGGTATTTTTTCCCTCGCGTTCGATTCTTCGGGTTTTGCGTCTCCCTATGACGGCGCAAACAGCAAAATAAGAAGGCAAGATGGGCATACGCTGGCCATTTACCTCCAGAAAACTTCGGATTGGCCTGTTGCGAGCAAGATAGTGATTGAGTACGAGGGTGCAGACGAGTACGGAAACATAGCCACGCGCACAGCGCCAATACGGTGGTGACGAATGTCGTTTCTTTGGGAGTTTGAAACAGAGGGACGTAGTACTGTTCCGGCTATTCGGAGATGTCATCGCGGACCAATGCTCCCGGTAGAGATAGCACTCTCTCAACCGTTTACTACGCTGTCCACTTTAAATGGCCTCCGCAGGCGCGTGCTAGGTGTCATCACAGATACAACAGAACCCGCGGTACGTACTCGGGAGATTCTGCTTCGAGTTCTTCACAGCAACGTAGGCAGCGTTTTCAGCGATTTCAAAGGTGTGCAAGCTGATTTGGAAGCCATCATCTGTGAAAAGCGTAATAGTTTAGATGTAGCGGATGATTTAGATTTTTATCAACGCGAATTCGTCTCAGCATTGCGTGCAATACACGGTGTGGATGTCTCGGCTGAGCAGATAGAAATTATGTACGGTGCTTTGCGATCAAGAAATGCTATCATGCGAGTCGCAGGTTACTGTTCGGTGGTACTGCTCGGTGCAATCGTAGAGATTCGGTGATTTTTAATGGCTAAAAAAGAAAGTACAGGCACGACAACCTATTCGGTCAATATGCCGCACCAGGCGGCATGGATCGTGTATATCAACGGGATTGAGGTGCCAGTTAATTCCGTGAACGTTGAATTTGGTGTGTGGTCGATTCCCACGGCGCAGATTCGTTTGGTCCCACACGTCATCCTTCAGCGTATTGGACATGAAGACCGCCTACAGGTTGAAATTTATTACTTGGATTTGTTCTTCGACCCAGCGCTCCCGAAGATGTGTTTCATGGGAGAGTTCGAGGTCGTGGGGTGGTCATATCAGACGACCGCAGCGGGACGTTTTCTTCAGTTAGATTGCCGTTCGCATCTCAAGATTTTGGAGCAGCTCCGTTTTTATTACATGTCTAGCCTATCGGATATGGCTATGGGACTTTCGGCGCCTACTGCTACATCCGGAGATACTTTTACTGCGCCATCGGTGGTATATCCGTTGTCCCTATTTAATCAGGGGCTTGTTCCAGACGCGAATAATCCAGAAGCTTTTATATCATCTCCTTTTGAATTTATTAAAAATTTACTTGTAGCGCTTACTGCTCCGGTTGATCTTGAAAGTACATCCGATACTACATCGACGGAGGGGGCATTACCGCGTACTGCTACTGGAGTAGCAGGTAGGAATTTCTTTGGGCGTTGGATTGAGATGACCAATTTTAGACGCAGGTGGTCAGCTCTTCCGTATTTCGATGATACAGGGGCTAAATCCATAGAAGGTTGTTTTCCTATAATGAAAGCAATCAGTTCAACGGAAGTTCTTAACGCAATCAAACAACAGATAGGTGAAAATGTAGGTAATAGTGGAACTGCGTGGGAGTTATTACAACGTGTTTATGGCACGATGTTCATGGAAATATTAGCTGTACCCTCTCCACCTGCGGTGCAGATGACAGCTAAAACAAACCTTATCGAGGGTAGTTTTACACGGCGGGGTGGTAGTAAAGATGATGCTAATTATGGTGGATTAGCTTCTTACATCGTTAAGCCTCAATGTATTTTCGGGATTCCTCCCGCGTGTAATATCATCTTCCCTTCTATGATTCGTACTTACGCAACTTCAGAGAATTACGAACGGCAACCAACACGTATTTATTTAGGTGAAGCTTATGTTTCGGGATTACTTTCGAGTGGAGCTTCTGGCGATATGCAAACCGTAGCTGGAGAACTTTTGGTTACGGGGTACCCGGGTATTGTGCGGGAGCGCATGACAGAATATCGAAATAACACAAATCTTAATACGCGTAATTTTTTGATTTATCCCGAAGAATTATATAAAGGACCCGTAAGTAAGCATATAAATGCTCCAGCATGGTTATATATGCTTGAAAAGTTAGGGCAGAAGTCCGTATCGGAGACTGCGGTTAAAGTGGGGGGTCGGACTTATGCTGCGGGAAAAGGTAAAATTCGGCGGATAGCTGAAGCTGTGCCCGTTTATGGGATGCACGTAAAAGCTGCTTCAAAGGCGTACGGAATTCCAGAAGATGTTATTTGGGGAGTCATAGGGCATGAGTCCGCGTACAATCCTTTATCGCGTAATAAGAAAGATGGCGGTGGAGGTTTAATGCAGTTAATGCATGAAACTTTTATCGGAGCGTATACTAAAGCACGAGCGAAAGACCCCGGGTTGAAACCATTAGGTAACTATGGAACTCCTACCAAGGTATTACTAAAACCGGCTACGGCAAAAAAGGCAGCAAAATATCGGACAGTTTACGGGGAAGCAATATACGCGGATTTATTTAATCCACAGAAAAATATTTATGCCGGTATAAACTATCTTGCAAGACTAGTAAAGCAGGCAGGTGTAACAAATTTCGCAGCATCAGAGACAAATCCTAATAATCCTATCCCGTCACTTTTACAATGTGCTCTTTTGGGGTATAACGCAGGAGAAGGTAATTTAACTAAGCTTCTTAGCCAACGTGCTGCATTTTTAGCTAAGCCGGAAGGACAACGCGATACGGCAGCTTTTGAGGAGACGTGGAAATTTATTAGTCCTATGACGGGAAAAAGAGACGAGATTGCGCATTGGCGTGTTTATTCCCGTGGGGTTAATAAGTCTCAGTTAGCATATATCGCGTATTCAAAGATGCAACCGACCGGAGCTACGGCGGATGCGCCCTCTTCTCCGAGTGCTCCGTTACCCGGGGACGAAGACTATATACCGGCGCAGGATCAAACTGTTCCAGGAAGAGACGTTCCTTGGAATGCTGCGGATAAAGATACGGCTATTGCAGCAACGCCAGAAGGTACGTCAGACGCGGGCTCTGCAGCTACTGGTCCTGAACTTTTCGATCCTTCCGCCACGACACAAGCATTGGGTGAGCTTTTTAAAGTTTACGCTAAATACGAGTATTATCGGTCGAGATTTGAAACGCGGTCTGCTACGGTAAGTCTGGCATTCAACCCTTATATAATCCCAGGATTTAGTGCTGTCATTTTAGATAATAGTATTTCAGGTTTCCATACTATTGGTTATGTTAATTCTGTGAGTCATTCTTTCTCGGCTCAAGGTGATATGCAGACTTCTGTGGTGCTTTCATATACTAGAACTTTGCCGGAGTATTTGAAATTGATGATTACGGGATCGAATGACCAGGACCTAAACGATGATGGTCTTAGTTCGGATTACGCGGTGGGTCCTACTGAAGTTATTGCAGAAGTAGCGGATGTTTTTCAGGTGCCATCCGTAGTAGAAGACTTTTATCAGAGGGTCTTATACCCAGACATCTCTAAAGGCACTCCTTTATTTTTTGATATAGATAGGTTTTTAATCTTAAGAGATTTTGATGGTACGCAAGTATCTTCTGAACAGGATTTACCTGATTCTCCTAATTCATGGAATCCTGAAAAAGGTTTGATTGCAATACCTACGCCTGAGTTTGAATCTTATTTTTCGTCGTATGATTCGGCGATGTCTTTTGTCGCACGTCCAGTAGCTACTCTTCAGCAGATGATCGAGTTGCGTAACGGTGCACCTCTTGATGAACTTTTAAAAAATAAGAAAAGTGGAGTAGAAGGTCCAATAGATACGTTTACGGACGAAAATAAATCTGCACGTTTTTATGCGCGCATTTATCAACTAGCCCAACCTAGAGAAGGTGGGATAGACGATGTAGCGATACAGGCTATAACCAATGTTGGAGGGGAAAATACGTCTTCACCAGAAGGTAATTGGCAGATTATTACTGCTAGCCATAATATACCTGAGTCCAGACGTAACTGGGACCAGACTTTAATAAATTATCGTAATTTAACACGTGGAAATGCGGGAGCAGCCCTTACATGACAGACATGTTAACACGCCAAGACGAAGACCTCGCTCTTTGGAAGCAGTGGAAATCCAGCAACGATATCCTTGCACGGAACAAGCTCATGACTCGGCTGGAGCCACTCATTCAGAGCGAAGTAAATAAATGGGGTCAGGCAGTACCTCGTCCTGCGCTCGAGGCCAAGGCCAAGCTTTTAGCAGTTGAAGCGTTAGAAACATACGACTCGAATAAGGGTGCAGCTGTTGGAACGCACGTAGCGAGCCGACTGCGGAAGTTGTCGCGTTCTGTTTATCCGTATCAGAACGTGGCACGGGTACCAGAGAACCAACAGCTATACTTTCATACGTACAATGTTGCCGCTAACAAGCTCCAAGATTCTTTTGGTCGTGACCCCTCGGTTGATGAGTTGGCCGATGAACTTGGTTGGTCACAAAAGCGTGTCACGCATTTTCAAAATGCGTTCTCACGGCGTGAGCTCGTGGAGTCTGAAGGGGCATATTGGGAAGGTGAAAGGGATGAAGGAATTATCGATTTTTACCACCACGGATTGGCGCCCCGCGATAAACAAATTTTTGAAGATATTATCGGATATAATGGCAAGATACCCATGAAGAATCCTGAGCTCATGAAGAAATATAACATGACGCAGGCGCAATTGAGTTACCTCAAGCGCAAGTACATGCAGGATTTGCAGCGCGTACAAGGCGGACATTGAAATGGCCTTGAGTGACGCACAACTTCAGCAGCTTTTAAATCAGACAGCTGCGAATGAGCGTGAGAAGAGCCCTCCTGACCATATGTCCGCGGGGTCTGGAGGCGTTTCGACGCCGGCTAAATCTCAGGATTGGCTTTCGTATATGCGCAATGCCGCTGAGCAGCGCGCTGGCAACGCTTTTACGATGTTGAATCTTTCTCCGGAGGGGACACCTCGGAGCTCGGCGCCTTCGTGCATTTTGAATTCGAGTGGATTCATTCATCCCGTGGTTTATCAGTTTCTTCCTTCAGGCTCGTATAAGACTTGGACCAACGATGAGGCGCGAGCTGTAACTCAAATCGTGTTTCACTCTTTTGGGCAGTCCTGGCATGCATACAAAGACAGCGGAAAATGGAAAGGGTTTCTGAATGAGATAGGGAAGTTGGTCCCTATGCCCTATAAAGATGGTTCGATTGAGAAAGTAGCGTGGATTCCGCGAGGGAGTAATACCGGGACGATGGCGCATTCGGAGCGTTTGGGGCTGATTCTTAGAGCTCTAGCTTTGGGAGTGGAAGGGACGTCCTCGACGCATTTCCTCATTGACCGTGATGGTACGCTTTATGTGATGTGCGATTGCAATCACATCCTGAAATCCTCTGGAGCGCTGAGTGATACGTGTATCTCCATCGCGCTCGAGGAAGCCTTGTACTACAAGTCCGGATCTGATGCTTCTTATGTGTATCCTTTGATGTGGGACCCCCTGGATGCCGCGGCTACGAATCTCTCAACTTGGGACTACAGCGCTGAGCAGTATCAGACCTTGACGGCGTTGCTCTACAAACTGCGTCTAGCGTATCCCAATCTCAACACGCAGACCCATTCGAGCGCCCGGGGGACCGTGGACGCCTCTTTTGCGGGGTACACCATGCACAGTCACCTTAAGGATTCGCGTCCCCAAGATATCGACGTGGCGCCCCATCTGCAGTCTTCTGAGGAGTGGGATAAGCTCTTTGCGGATGTCGGTCAGCAGGGGAACCTCGCGTCGTATGCTGTTTGGAAGCGCCCCGCAGAGGGTCCAGCCGCTCGCACAGCCTGGGTCGAGGAGTTGGTGAGCGCGGCTACCGCGGAGGGCCAAGGGTCGAACCCCTGGACATCCATCAGCCCTCCTATGGTCTACTTGTCTGCCATGTACCGAGCTCATCAAGAGGTGCTGAAGACCTCGAAGGACTACCGGCGCAACGCCGCGGTCTTGGCGAGACAGGATAGCAAGCTGCAGGAAGCGCGGTTGGGAGTGGGGCGTGTTCTAGGGGAAGCGGCACAGACGCCGCCGTCGGTGCCTTCGAAGCAGCAGTTATATGTGGACAAAGAGTACACGGTAGATGAACAGCGCCGTACTGCGGTAGCGAACGACGGGATTTTTTAAGATGGACATTCATTACCAGCCAGTCCCCGTTGCAGATGTAAGTGGCACGAAGATTTTTACTTTCGGGTTTACCTCAGCGTTGAAGGTCGAAGGATTGCAATTTCTCGTCAATCGTTGGGTGCGCGTGTTCATGACCCCGCGCGGGAGTGACCCGTTGGAGCCTGAGTTCGGGACGGATTTCGGAAGCCTTGTCGGTACAAACGTTCCAAAGTCTGCTAAAGGGTCGATTATCGATATCGTAGCGATGGCGATTGATGACGCAAGCGAGCAGGTTCAAGCGCAAGATACGAAGGCAGGGTATAACGAAAGCGAATCCCTCGACCAAGCCAATCTTCTTCGGTTTTCTCCTACGAGTAGCGGAGATGGGTTTGAGGCTTGGGTTGAAATAAAGAACAAAGCTGGAGAGGTGTTAACTACACGTCTCTTCGACATGGCTAATAGATAGGTGGTAGCTCATGGCAGACCTCGTTATAAAGCAGGACGATATTCAGGGCGCCATCGATTTTTTGACGGAGTACCTGACGGAGCAGGTGCCAGAAGCTACCTTCACGGACGGTAGCGCCTTGCGGGATTTGATGGTCAAGGCGTTTGCTCCAATGTACGCCTTTCTACGATCTGAAATAGACCGAAGTGCTATTCTACAGTCCATCTCTAGGATTCAAACCGAGCTCGCGAATGGGTCGACGTCGGAGCTTGATACCGCGGACATTTCGCAGGCGGTCGATGCCGTTCTTTCGAATTGGTTTATAACGCGGAGTGGTGGAGCGCGTACTACGGGAACGGCCCAGATACATTTTACGCGACGCACGTCCATCGTTATTCGGCGGGATATGAAGTTGTGGCGTTCGACGACTCTGGCTTTTTATCCGGATATCACGAGCGACACTCTTGTGATTGCTGAAAATCAACTGCGCCCCACCTACGATACGCGTGGACGGTTGGTAGACTATGTCGGGAACATACCCATCATCGCGGCACGTGTTGGTGACCTTTACGATTTCGACGCAGGGCGTTTTCTCCGAGTAGAAGTTCCAGGAGGTCTCCCTTTCTTCTCCTATGCGGAGCATCAACAGCTCGTGACAGGGGGACAGAGTACAGAGAGCTCGGAAGAATTTTTGGACCGTGCGCAGGTTGCAATCACGGTACGGAATCTCATTAATAACCGGTCCATCGATACGGTAATTAATCAGCAATCTCCGGAGGCCACTAATATCCTGACCATTGGTATGGGTGAGCCCGAGATGGTGCGCGATGTGCGGACTGAAATCTCCGCTGCGATTCCGCTGCATATTGGAGGGCATTACGACACGTACTTGGATTTGCCTGAGACACAGGTCGAGGAGAACGGTACCGTAGGAGGTCTTTTTGCTCGGCCGGATGGAATAGCCAACGTTTTCCGTGACCCTGAGCTCACTTACGACCGCGGACGGACTTTTACGTCTTTTGGTCTTGAGGTAGGGCACATTCTCTATGTCGTATCAGGAATAGTGGGAGTTCCTCGTGGTTTTCCCATTACGCGCGTAACAGACCACGCCATTTACGTAAGCGAAAATTGCCCATTCGACGAGGCATCAGATGAACTCGATACCAACGCGGTGGAGTACTCGATTGGTTGGTTTGCTCCTAGTTTTTCCGAGGTGGATTTGGAAGGGACTTCGGTCTATTCTCGAATCGCAGCGGCAAGTACAAACGCGCTCTACTCTACTATCCCTGCAGGCACCTCTAGAAAAATCTCCGAGCCTGGAGCCATCATCCTCTCCGGAAATCCCGTGCAGGACGTCATCTCTGTCGAGGTTACGGACCCTGCGCCCTCGGCGTTGGTTGATCCCTCGACCGGGACGCTACGGTTTACGACGAGAGTGAATACGACTCCAATTGCAGGTTCTGTTATTGGGACTTCACAGTATCAGGTGGACTGCATCAATCCATCCAAAGGGCAGTCGCTCGCGGGTGTCGTTTTCATTAGAGTTGGGCCAGTGACGACCCCGGCGCTTTACGACGGAAAGAATTTGCGTGTGTCGTATCGGACATCCAGAACGTTCGCAACACTGCAAACTCTTGCCAGTAGTTACGTAGAACGTGTCGTTGCAGCGAATCACCTCATAAAAGCACGTACGCCTATTTGGATTTATGCGGAGATTCCGTATCGACTGAAGCCCACGGCTACGGATGTCATTACGCCTTCGACAGCGCAGAGTGCTATCTCGGACCATATCAACGCATTCGACCCGAACGATGACCTGGATATGTCCGACCTCTCCACGGTTTTTCGCGATACGTACCCAGATACCGTTGGAACGGTTTTTCCGTTCACTATCGAGTACGACTTGCACGCGCCTGACGGCCAGGTTTTGCAGTTTGAGACCACGGATATCGTCTCAATCTTTTTGAAGTCTACGAATGGCGTGACGCTGATGAATAGCGGGGATATCGTTGTCCCGGATGAACTCATAGCGAAGGGTATCACCTCGATATCGACGGAGAGCGACCTCAATAATTTGTATGCGTATTATGGGATTTCAGATAGAACGGTGACGTACAAGACGCGGCCGGAACTCATCACCTTCACGCTTCGAGGCTAACTCCATGGGTAATCCCTACGAACTTCCAGACTATGCCTCTTCGCTCTTCCAAGGTCTATCTGGATTTTGGCAGAGATTTTTCAGTGATACAGCCGACCTCGAGGCCTTCTATCAAGCTTCCGAGCAGTACCTTGGTCAGGTGTACCTCGATCTCTTATCGAACGTGCTCAGTACTTCGATAGACACGACGCCTGTTTTCAATAAAGAGTCCTGGAAGCTCTTTGCAATAGCTGAAAATGAGCTCTCGTTCACGGAGGGAGCGTCCGCAGTCGACGACCGTTTCACGTACGACATGCCGGGGACGACGGTTGATTTGGATGTGCTTCAGAACTCAATCGTTGACCCTACGTATGTACTCGAAAAAGAATTGGATTTCGAGACGACGGCGTTGGATGGATATCTGCATTTCGTGTCAGACCCTTTTAGGCAGATTGTGGATGAGTCTGGTGAGTACATTCCAGCAGAAGGTGTGGCTTGGAGATGGGTCAATCTTTTAGTTGGAAATGCTTTTTACGACACGAATTTCAAAGGTCAGTGGCCGGATAGTACGGATGTGCGCCGTGGGAATACGCTCCGTCTCCTCGCCTATCAAGGAGCGGAAGTTGTGAATGGAACCGTAGGAAAGCTCACGTACTCGGGGTCTCTTATTTTTTCATCGGCGACGGCGCCCTTCGTATCAACGTATCGAGGAGACGTTATAGAGGTTTATGGGGACCCGGGAGGTACGGCCTTTGGGCGATATCTCATCAAAGAAGTCCTATCTACCACGCAGGTCCTCATTGATGAAGATGCCTACCTCACGCCGACCGTGACATCCGGGACGAACTTGACGTGGCGCCTCTTCAAAAACATCTATTACGATTACGGCTCACAGGACTACGAAATCGATTTTTTTGAGGAGTACAAGTTCATCGGAAAAAGTGATACGCCATATCCCATAGACCGCTCGGGGCCATTTTTGTACTCGGTGATACGCGAACCCGCGGACGACATGGTAGCGGGTGTGACCGTTAATGCGTACCCGACAGCTACGGACCTTGGAAGTCGCCATCTAAAAGTGGGGACGGTGGATGTTTTCGCTACACGTCTTTTTGATGGAAGTCAGGTTCAGGAAAACGTGGATTTCACCGTTGATTATTTGCGCGGTGTTATTACACCGGTCTATTATCCTGACCCCATAGATAGTATGGGAGTAGGAGATGGAACTCTCACAGATATGGGGACGTATGCGACCTTCACACATACATCTGCCGTATTTGTTGAGGCCTACGACGTTGGTGGAACCATTGCTATCACGTCGGGTTCGAGTCCAGGGTTATACACAATAGCGAGTGTGGTCAGTTCGCACGTCGTGGAACTTGAGGATAGCGCCAGCATAACGACCGAGGCGGGCGTTAATTGGATACGCCGTAGGGCCTCGACTGTCCCGGCTTGGGACCCATTGTCTTCCATTTCGAAATGTTCCTATCAGTTTTCACGGGAGGTCCTCCTTTCTGCGAACGGAGCGGTAGCGGAACAGTCCGAAGGGTCGATCAAGCAACTTTCTTTCTGGGTTCCAGAAGTGTCAATGGACCGTTTTACGCTCTATAACAATTATGGAGCGATGCTAAATCGTTTTCAGGCTTCGTCTGAGACGTATCGTGTTTTCCTCCGTGGAATCATGTACTTATACGTCTCTGGACCTATCCTGCAGCGTATTGAATCCGCGTTGAACGTCGCGGCCGGGTATCCGGTCTGCAGCACTGCGGGGGAAACGCTTCTCACGTACGACTCGGGGTTGACTTACAGTGGAACGGACGGAGTTTTTGCGGCCCTCACCACAAGATTCTCGAGTGCGAGTACGACCTTCACGTCGCTGGATATCGGCGGGTATGTGGTCGTTAAAGTCGCGGTCGAAGACATCAACCGAACTCGCTTTCGGGTCTTGAGCGTGATTGATTCCCATACGGTCGAGGTCGAAGCGACGTACGGAGTGTTGGATGAAGTAGGGATGACCTGGGAGTTCAGCCGAACGCTCAAACACATCTTGACCACCGAGACGACGGGGGGCATAGTCCGGACATATTCTTTCCCATATTGGGTACCGATGCGGAGCGACCTTATTCCGGCGAACGCTGTAACCTTCGATGCTTTTGAGGTATTTACGACTGCCTTTATCGTGTCGGACTATTTGATTGACCCGACATGGTGGCACAACAAGTATATCCCAGAGGTGCTCTGGGGTTCGTCGTCGCAGTCTCGGAGATTTGCAACGACGCAATTAATCGAACATGTTTTTGACCCCGCAGACGGGGCATGTATCGATGACCCTGGTTTGTATTTGGACGCGGGAGATGATGGAGTCGTCCTTCATCCAGAGATTCCATTTACGACAACGCCTGTGTCTTTGTTTCGACACACGGTAGCCTTCATTCTTTTTGACCGCTACCTAAAGATGCACATGTTTTATGTGGGGATTGATCATGATACTGAATTTTCGACGGAGTTTATTGATGACATCACCGACCTTGTGTTGGTGGCTAAGCCCGCATATACGTACCCTTATGTTGAGCCGGGTGAAGATTTCCGCGACACTCTGAAGCTGCTCGAGGAGTTCTGGATTGGTGAAATAGGATTTACGCTCGATGACTCATTTGCGACTGTTGCAAAAGGAATTACTCTCGATCACGATATCCTGACCCTCGATGATTATTATCGCTATAATACTTACACAGCGGAGGCTACAGGCGAAACTGCCCCATTGGGTTTGGGAGATACGTTTAGCCTTCTCACGGCCCCGCGAGAATATTTCGTGACGTTGCGTTTTAACGCGACAGTCCACGGGGAACAAGTCGTCGAAGGCCGCGATTATACTATAGATTTGGACCCAATATCTGCGGCATACGGGGAAGTAACTATCGTCACAGATGATTGGGATGCTGGTCCGATAACATTCGACGCACAAACCGTTGTTTTGTATAATGCGAGTTTGAGTACGCCGAATACAACGATTGGATACACACCTCTCGCTATAGACGGAACGGACCCGACCTATTTGCGTGACACTGTCACGGAGCAATCGATGATAGACCGAACACTGACCGTTACTATCGATACAGGACTTCCGGCAGGAATTCCTCCAGGAAACTACACGTATGTCTGAAAGGGTGAAAACTATGCCTCATTTTTGCGACCAAGGTGGCCTTTACGGTCATTTTCGCATGCGGGTTTACGACGTAGCTCCTGATGGGAATAGAACGCTGCGTTTTAGATTTGCAAAGAAAAATCAAATCACAAATGACGGGCGTTTGACGGTACTCGGTCTTCTATCGCAGGTTGCGGGAGGTGCGGGCGTTCGAGGTAATCCGGAATACGGACAAATCTGGTCGCTGAGCGTAGGCGATAGTAGTATCCCCCCAGCGTCTTCTCAGACAAATTTGATTTCGCATGTTTGGACGGATGCTCTTCTGCCTGCAGAACGACTGTATACCCCTGGGTCTTATCAATTGAACATCCACAAAGCGGTGCTTCCTGGAACCGCTACAGGATCTACTTTTGCGGAGGCTGGATTGTTTACGCGCGGGTCTTTAGCCGTACCAGCTCCTCCCGGAGCTCCCTGGTCGACTATTCCAGATCGACTTATGTACGCGCGACAAATATTTCCTTCTTTTGTAAAGGGTTTGACGATGTCCGTGGTATTTGACTGGACCCTCGGCATGACCGTGGCGTAAGGAGATTTTTCAATGTCTACACAGCTAATTGATTTTGAAACTGGGAGTGGGCCGACAGACGATTCCGGCGAGCGTATGGAGGAGGAGTCCATCAAGCCTTACGTCGCGGGTGAGCGGGTCCAGGCAGTCGTCTTCGACCGACCCCTTGAAAACCTTCGTGCGCGCACGGAAGAGCTCCGGAAGAAGGTCGAGGACCTCTTGTACCGCGCCGATGCGGACAAGTGGATCATCACGGGTGGCAATAGCATCGGTCAGGTGACGGTGCCGGGTGCCACGGCATTTCCGACGGTGACGTGGTCAACTGGCACGAACAAGTTCACGATTTCGGAAGCGATTGTGCTTCAGCCCCTGATGGCTCCACTTGAGGACAAGTTTGCGTCCAAGAGTTTTGTGCTTAAGACTGCTACATTTTTGATTTCAGCCAATGACAATGTTGCAGCGAGAGACATCCTTTTTGATTATCAGTTGGCTAATAGCATTCGCATTATTTGGGAAGAGTCTGCGTCGCTTGGAGCGGGTGTATTTTGTGTAGCAACAATTGAAGGTGAACCTGAGCATATTCTTCGAATTATTATTCGAGATGACGGGACGACACTTGCGACACATGTTGAGACGGAACTCAATACGATTTTAGGACCGGCTGTTCCAGCTTCTCCTTTTAAGTTCACGTTGACAAGCGCCGTACCTGTCTTCATTAGTTTATCAGATTTATCAGTAGGAGACCGCGATGTAGTTCTTACTGGAACATATTCACGTGAGTTACATCATCTTGCTGTAGCAGAACTCAATACGTTCTTTGGCACTACCACGTTATCAGCTGATGGTGATGGTATTGGTATTTGGTACGAAGAGTTAACGGATTCAGTTTTGTCCACGCGAGGTGGACGTCGTCAAGCAACACCTTTGACGGATACTGCACCAAATACTGAAGTTACTGCTTCCAAGCTTTTCAAGTTTTCGACCAACCCTGAAAAGATTCCCGGAGCTATTCCCCTGTGTCGGCGCATCGGTACTTCCTTAGTGTTCGTTGATGGGACGGTTGTGTCCGCGGGGCAGACGGCGACGTTTGGTGGCGAGGGTTCTATTGATGCGTTGTTGGCTCGGTATCTTACGCATGTCGGAGGTACAGCTGATAAGCATACGGCGGGAGTGGTAACATCTACACCTTATTCCTGGATTGCGGCGACGGATGTTGGGGCTGTTATTAATGAAATTGTGGATGATCTTGCGGATGCGACCACAGCTGCCGATGGAGCGAGTAAAGTTGGTCTTTATCAGATTGCGGGAACGCCAGAGAGTATTGGGAATACGACTACGCGTGCGGCTATTAATGCGATATATGGACATTTAAATGCGCGTACGGAGCGCGCTACGTTGGAGCGCGTAACTCAGCCATGGGATATTGGCCAAGATACAGGAGGAGTAGAAGATGATACGCGTATGCGTTTGCGGGGCAGCATTCTTATGGGCACTATTGCCGGAGGGTCGTGGGGAAAGTATATAGACCTTGTAGATATTGCCAGTCGTCTACATCCCGGGGCATATTCTTTAGCTTCTCCGGTTATTGCAAGTAACCAATTTATTACAGCCGATTTTATGCTACCCAAAGCTATAGCTGGAACGGCTTTAGTTGTGCGTGATAGTGCTGTTCTTTCCAGTAAGCAACGCCGCCTTATTTGTTCTATAGATGCGGATGTAGGTGGAGCGGGTACGGGGAACGCGGGGGTAGCGTATTTATGGGACCCACACGATACTGTTACGGGAACGGTAGCTACTGCTACTTTGGGTTCTTTGCCAACTGGAGGAGGACGTACGTGGAAGGCCGCGGCATGCTGTAGTAACGGTACTACGTTATTTGTATTATTCCAAGCCGTGAATTTTGCACCTTCTTTAGTTGAATGGCGTGTACAGGCTTATGATGCAACGAGTAATTCGCTACCAAAGATAGCGGCGTGGCCTTCAACAGGTATTGATCCTACGGTTGGATTTACTGGTTCAATTGGGGCTGGATTTGGAGTTATACGTACTGTTAATATTTGTATGGCTAGTGCAACAAAGGTTGTTACTTGTAACGGATGGATTGAATTGGATATCGCAAGTCGTCCAGCTATTTCTGTATTTAATGCTTCGGATGGAGGAAGCTTAGCGTCAGGGGATGGAGGCGTTACACCGGGTGCGGGTTGGATGCCATCGGGAGGTATTTGTTCGGACGGAACTACTATTTATTGGACCTCGCAACTAGGAAATACTGCTTTTACCGCAGTACTAAACTCTTCACGGATTTCTACACCTAATACTAATGGCTCTGGGTGGACTAATATTGCTCTTGGTAATGCTAGTGGTGCGACGGCTAACCGGTGTCACAGTCTTTGTTGGGACGGTGAGGCTATCTGGTGCCCATTGGAGAATGGTGAGATAATAACTGCATCCACAATATATAAGAGTGCTGCTTCTGTTTCTTACGCAGCCCATACGTCTATTGATTTTTTGGGGGCCTGCTGCTTTGATGGATTGCGGGTATGGATATTAGGTCATGGGCTTGCTCTAAATGGTATAGTAGCTGTCGGGATTGATGCCAGTCTTGCACATCCGATTGTAGGTGGTTTGGCTATATCTGATTTGAGTCCACGTTTAGTGTCGTTATTGCGTGGAATAGAAAGTGTTACTACACCACCGGATTGCATAGATTATGGTACGCTTCTTTTTGATGGGGATGCTGTATGGTGTACTTTAAACGATAAAAAGGGATCGGCTGGAGTAAACATGCTTGGATATACTAGAGCTATCCGTGCAAGTAGTAGACGCTAATCTAGGTGCATTAAATTATATATTCAAACCTCGCCGGCACCTCATCCAACTCCACTTTAACACTCGAATTTATCCACTGAGTCAATCCTCGAGCCGTTGCCAGGCGAGCCAGCATCGATATTTTCTCCGTTCCTTTCGTGGCGACCTTCATGACGTCGTGCAGATCATCCCCATCTTTCGTGGCCTCGACGGCGGCTGGCCACATGTCTGAGATGGGTCCGTTGTTCAGGTAGTCCAAGAAGGCCTGCTCCATGACCGCCGCGGCGCCCTCGGGGTCGTCTTCGATGACGAAGGCGACGATGAGCCGGGCGGTGAGCGCTTGGACGGCAGCAGGGCTAAGGTTGGACCCCTCGGCGATGTCCACGCCGTCCAGCGTCGCGAAGGCGAAGTGCCGGGCTATCTGTTCGGCCATGTTGTGGGCGGATTGGACTGTCGTCTCGGCCGGGAGAGCGGCGGCGAGCGAGGTCGCGAATTCGATGACGTTGTCCGCGAGGGCCATTTAGAGAACCTTCTCCATGAGGTCGACCTGCTCGAGCAGATAACCCGCGGAGTATTTTTTCAGAAGGATGCGGACGCCTGCTATTCCGTCTAAGCAATCCTTGCAGATGTGCCCTACCGTGACGGTGCCATGCTTGATTTCAATCGAATCTTCGGCGGGTGTTTTCAGGCACTCAAAAATGCTACACATCGTCTTCAACCTCTAGCTGCTTGAGCTTGTGCAAGACCTCGAGTTGAGATCGGGTCATCCCATTTGGAAAATGGATTCCACGGGCGAGCTCGGCCATCCAGAGCGCGTCCGCTTCGTCGTCGCTTTTATCAGTTCCGGGCCATTGGGGCCAGTACCCTTGTGCCGTTTTCACCATGAAGTTCTTGTCGGATAGACCGCGTCCTGTGGCAAATTTTTTCACGGACGAGGGAGGTGCAAGGAGCACGGGGATGCCGTAATCATAAAGTTTCAGGAGGAAGAGTCCGCGAACTTGTCCAAGTAGGTCAGCTTTTAGGGGTCTCTCGTAGGCTGGGGCCTCAATTACTGCTTGTGTTATTTGGCCTAAATAGGGGCGCAGTAAATGCGGAACAGTATCTCGAATGTAAGCCAGCCGTTCTCCGCCGCGCCGCTGTTTGGGGAGAATGGTTCCCGCGAAGACGTACTGTCCCTTCTCTCCGATGAGCGCCAAGCCTGTGCTGGTAGCAGAAGGGTCGATTCCTAAGAAGTACACGTTGTATCTCCTTTCCAAGACCGCTAAGATTATCGCATGGCCAAGATGAATGTAACATACAGTCGTGAAGTTCTAGAAGACGGCTATTTTTTGGGGGTGACGGTGTTGCCGGCGCCCGATACGGACCCAGCTGGGAAGCTCGAGGAGTCCCTCGTTGTTAATACGGCTGATGAAGACATCGCGCGCTTTTCAACGCTCGTGGATTTGGAAGACCTAGCAGTAGGTACAACTCTTGAGTGGTTTCAAGCAGCTTCGTATGCGAAGACCCCTCCTGAAGGTACTCCGCAAATGTATGACACACTGCGTCTTGATACCATTCCAGGATCGTGGGTGCAGCTTGGAGCCGCGGCACCTATGAATTTTTCAATTGAAGAGATCACGGGGTCGTTATATGCGTTTAGATTATCTGGGTCGGTTATGCCGCCATGTGGATTTACCGGGATTTTATCTTTTACGATTTTAGAAAATACGGAAGGAGGAGAGGTCATACGGATATCTCAAATAACAGATCAGATTGTCACTATCCGCCGCTACGACCAAAACTCTTCAGGAAATGACCCGTACGTGCGCGTTGCAAGTGCAGCCAAGCTTTTCTCGTCGATAACAGAAGCTACGAATAAGTACGCGGCCCTTCGAGCTGAAGCGGCTTCTCTTATAGACGCCACGGACCTCGAAGAAGAATCTTTCACGGGTACAATCACGGAGGAATATGACTGATGGCTGTTTCTATTACGCTAAAACAAACACAGTCCATCACAGAAGCGAATCTCTTCCGTGTTTTGGATGAGGTCACGGCCGCAGCAGATATTTCTGGTTCTATCTTCGTTTTCACAACCGAGACCCAGGCCTTCTCGCATGTAGCGACGGTCTACGATATCGAGCATCTCACGTATACCTCCTATGCCGAGGCCTTTGCGGCGGGTGCGGAGTTTTATAGGCTTGACGAGGTTCAAAGGGACTTTGAATCGCAAGCTACCGCTGAGTCTTTTGCGGCGTATACACAGGCTCGAACGCGGACATTGGTGGATGATTACATCGAATATTCAGCAGGCTTCGAAGGTGTGACGACCTTTGTTTACACAGGAGCGTAGATAAAATGCTCGATACGAGAGTTCAGTTTGATCGGACAACGATAGCGCTCCCAGATGGTACGAACGTCTATCAGATAGATGCTGCCGTTATAGACAAGGGTGATCTGCCTCATGCGAATATTTTTGTGTATCAAATCTTGGACGAGCTCGATACGACACGGGATACGTTTGTGCGGTTAGGAAATCCGTATGACTTGGAGAACATCGATACTACGCGTGCAGTAGCGATAGCAGACGACCAGGAGTTCTTTTTAGCTTCAACTTTACAAGTTCGATATACCGATTTGAACACGGCGGTGCAGGCGAAAGACGCGGTGCGGTCGCGTATCGACAATTCGGTGAATGCGTGGCGGACGTACTCCGTGGATTTCAGTGGGTCAGATACCGTAAATCATCCAACAGCAGAAGCTACGTATGAACAGCAGCTTAAAGATGATTATGAGACAGCAAAAGACGCGCGTGTCGCAGCGGATGTTGATCTCGCGGCAGCTGATTTAGCGCTGACCTTGGCGCAGGATGCGGCACAGGACGCCGTGACGTTGGGTGACGTTTATAAGAGAGATTTGGATTTCACGTCGCAGTCGTACGTGATTTATTGGGCGAATTATTTCTTAGCTGAGAATACGTTCTTTACGAATATGACGGATCGGTTCGGAGAGTTTACCGATGATTTCTTGCAAGTAACAGGATACAATTACGTATCTACTGGAACTGTAGGAGGAACCCCGGCTGAAGAAGCCTGGTTATACCACCTACAGACGATGGAAGCGAATCTTAAGGCTAGAACTTTAGCAGCTTACAACGGCACCTCTCTCGACGCGGCATTCCTGGCCTTCCACCTCAGTGTTGGAGGCTATTACACATCTCAGCAAGGCGTCATTGCTACCGCCAACGTCACGGCCGCAAATGCTGTCACAGCAAAAAAAGAGGCCGAAGCCTCTTTGGCATCCGCGCAGCTGGCAGAGGATGCAGCCCTTGCTGCGGTCCTCGCCGTCTGCCCGGATTTCGATCCTTCCTCAGTCTGATTTCTCAGGATACGCGTTTGGGTGGATGTACTGATGCCCGTAGTAGCGGTGGACATCGAACATGCTGGTGTACGTTTGGGTGGTCCAACGGGGGGCGGGTCGTCCTTGGGTTGCGTGGAAGATGGCTTCTACGTTTACCCTGTAGCGGTCGGGCTGCACATGTAGAAGAGGCCAACATGTACCAGACCCAAAAGCACCGTGGGATTCGAGAGACCTATGAACTTCTTCCGTGACCATCATGATGAGGGCCGCAGCCTTGTCCCCGAGCGGATAGTATTCGGGATAGTGTCTCCATTCTGGGTGCTCGCGCTGATAGTTTTCTTTTAAGTAATCGGCAGCTGTTTCTATCGAGAAGTTTTCGATAACATATGAGACATCCGTTTTGTGGTAAACGACTGCGCGTAGTCCGCGCCCTCTCTCACTGCTAGCTTTTAGTCTAATTCCCAACTTAAAACGGTCCTGTTTCCAAGCAAGGTTTCCTTGGTGCCAACTTATGAATGCGAGGTCTTCTCTGTCTATACCGGATATTTTTAATAAGTAAAACGCCTGTAATTGTTCTTCGGTAATAGTTTCGGGGTATCCACACCTTAAGACGTACTGCTTCGACTTATATTGTCCATGGTAAAGAGTGCACACTTCTTTCTTCGTACAATGCGCACATTGGTTTTTAATCGTACTTTTTATTTTCGCTTTAGTCGTAGCACTAGCGCTTTGGCGTTCTTGCAGTTCTTCGCAGTACTCAAAAGAGTGGTCTTCGGGGATACGGATAAATGGGGCGATCCCTATGGGCGTACGAGGTTCGCTATAGCGATAGCGATGTGTTCCAGTACTTACGGTGAGAGGCTTCGTATAAAGAGGTGAGATATATTTAAAATTTCCAATAGCTGGGAATTTTCGTTTCTTTAATTCGTCTATCCAGTCCTCGGCGTACAAATCATTTTCGAGGTATTTAGGACGCGGATAAAAGAGGCAGGGGTCTCCGGGAAATTCGGAGGAGTCTGAAACGCAGTTAGAACAGCCGAATAGGACGCGAGGAGACATGCAGTCGCGGCGGAATTCGTGGATGGTACCAATTTTTATTTCACCTTCCGGGGAGATATATCCAACTAAATCCCAGAAGGAGTCCGTTGCGAATCCACTATTCTTGAGGTCTGGATAGGTTGATACTGTCAGTTCGTCGTTGAAAACTTTTATATATAAGTGTCGTTCCAGTTTCAAGTCGGAGAGGGATTTGGCGAAATCGTAGAGCTCTTGGCGGGTGGTCAGGCATGTCTCGAATATTAGAAGTCCAGTGTCGTCTTTAGGTCCCATCTTCGCTACAGTGTAGCGCTGAATAGTTGGCGATGGCTCCACAGAGCTCGGTGTGGAGATTACTTCCTTTTCTAGGGTCGACCTGCTGTACATACGTTACTTTGCCTTTCAACCAGAACAGTAACTGCTCTGGGGAACCGAATTTGGCACGCCTGTATTGCGTCTCTAATCCATAAACGAGACAGTTATGGACGATAGCGCGAAGACGCAGGTATTCCACGCGTGCGATTGTAATCCTATCGCTGAAGTTCAGGCCCAATAGGTCTTTCGTTTTATTCGAAGAGCGGATATGCACCTTGCGACGGTTAACAGCGTAACCTGTCTCTTCGATGATTCGAATGAACTCTTGAACAATCTCGACCTTTTCATTAAATGGGAAATCGCGTCCGCACGTAAAAGCGAGGTCGTCAGCATACCGAGAGTATACCCAGACACGTTCGCCGTGTAGATTGTATTTCACGTTTAGAGTTTCGAGGTATTCACAGATGGGTTTGTCTAGACGATAGTACGCGACGAGATTGCAGATGGCGCCAGAGGTAGGAGCGCCTTGAGGGACACCAAAACGTATCCCATCGGGGTATCTTTTAGTGGGACAAGGAATGTCACGGACGGTGACCATCCCTTTTATCGGACCTGCTATTTCATTTGGATATCCTAAATGTTTTTCGAGCATCTCTCCTACCCACCATCGACGGGTGCGGTGAAAGAAATCTTTCAGGTCCATTTGGATATAGGCCCCCTTGCGGGGGCAGTTGTGTTTGGGCGGGGTCTCGGCTGCAGCGTCGCATATCGGACATTTGGCGATGTGCCGTGCTACCGCGGAGGCGATATCTTTTCCCACGCGGTAGGCGGTGACGTAGATGGGGAGGTGTTCTTGTAGCAGGTCTAAGAAGTTCTTGTTCAGCCTCTTCTGTGCGAATTTGACTACGGGGTTTGGAGCGTGGAGTAGTCGTATATTCCCACGCCTCTTTTTGATATGGAGATGAATGTACCGGCTCTTGTCGTCTGCTACGACGACGTACCAGAGCGTTTTATTTCTAATTTGTATTAAGTTCGAGAGGCTCGTGGAATCGAAGGGTCGTGGGAGTATAGGGCTATCTACTGGGAGGGGATAAAAATCATACGAGGGAACCATTCTTCCTCCAATAGGTTGAGATACAGGAATTTGTTCCAGGGACGCACGCGCCTGTCAGGAAGTAGACGGAGCGGGGGCAGTACAGACACGCGGGCTCGAATTTGCTCTCGTGCAGGAAATAGAATTTTCCTAGACCAGTGCCTAGATTTGTTGTTTTTGCTTTCGTTGCTTTTCGTGCGTATTGGTAGGCGTAATGCTGGTCTCGATTAATGTACGTGGGAATTACAAGGCAAGCTTTATTTCGATAGAGAAGATTTCGGAGCTCTTCGCGGATGTAGGTGGCGGGAGGGTAATGTCCTGAATAGGCCCATTCGGTGGTTATAACGCTGGTTGTATTTGTGTTGGGATGCACGACCCAGGCGGTCCTAAAGAGTTTCGCCAATTCCTCCTCGTTAACCGTTGGGACAATGTAGTAGATGTTCCAAGGTATTCGGTTGGGTTCTTTAGAAGAGACGTGCACCCGTGAAAAGCGGTCTGGACGGTTTATCCGGAGAATGGGGATCGGCTCAGTCATCAATTTTCACCACGATATCCTGCATGGCAGGGTGGACTGAACCTTTTGGGCAGATGACCCAGATGACGGGGCAGGGGGGTTTTAATCTAGGCATGGGTCCTCCTTGTATGTCGCTGACGGGAGCTTCTCCGTCGGTGAAGATGACCATCAGGTCGGTTGCGAAGGGTTGCGTGTCGGGCCTCGGTACAGACCAGTCTTTGGCGGTGTCTTTCCCGAGTACGCGTCGAAAGGGAGCACAGAAGTCAGTACCTCCATATCCGTGGCGAATGCGCAGTGTTTTGGCTATCTCTTGAATCTCGGAGTCACTCGAGGTGCGGGTAAAGAGTTCTTCGTATTGAATCCCGTGATCGAAGGTGATGGCGCGAAGCATTACGCCTTGGAATTGACGTAGGATGGCTATGTGTTCGTTGATACAGATTGCGAAGTTGTCGTCGCTCATGGACCCGCTTGAATCTGTTGCGAGTGTGATACGAAAAGTGAAGTCGTGGTTGTAACCGGGGAAAGGCTCAATCCCTTCATCGAGGACTGGATACAGCGCGATGTTTGGCTGATTCATAGAATAAATCAGCTTGTTACTAATGACGCTCTTGATTTGGTTCCTGAGGACGATAGGCCAGGGTACCCGGGGTTCTGTAAGAAGCTCTTCGACAATCTTTTGCATGCACCCGGGAATGGTTCCGCGGTTGCGTGTTGTTTGCTCGACAGCGGTACGCACGGCAGACGCAGCGTTTCGCTGGATGTCGTTTGCGAGGCGCTCGAGCTCGCCCCCGGACATATTCAGTATCTTCCCTAGAGCCTTTTCAGTGTCCCGGGGGAACAGTGGATCGAAGTCGCCACAGTCTTCATCATCTTCGGGGTCTTCTTCGCTCTCGGGGTCTTCGTCGTCCCCGTAGTCGTTGTCGTCCTCGTCCTCGTAGTCATCATCTTCGGGGTCTTTATCGTCTCCTTCGTCATTCTCGTCATCTTCGGGGTCTTCATTATCCTCGGGGTCTTCCTCGCGTTCAGGGTCTTCGTTGTCTCCGGGGTCTTGACCTTCTTCAGGTTCATCATCGGGGTCCCCGAAGCAATTCATATTAAGCATCATTTCGTTTTCTTTTATCTTCTTAAGAATTTCAGCTATCGCATTTTCTCTTTCCATTAGTAGCAAAAAGTATTCTTCCATGCTCAACCCCTGAGGGAGGTTACATTTTTCAGGGAAGAGTGCCTTTTCATAAACAATTTTAAAGGCTTCTACGTTTTTTCCTACTATTAAGGGCCGTACCGCGAGGTCGTTCGCCGTGAGGTCTGCGGCTATATTCAGTGTCTCCCATATTTTTTGTAGTTTTGGATTGGCCGAGAGGACTCTAGCCCCTCCAATTGTTCGAAGCATTCTTTCGTGATGACGAAATCCTAGATGTGCAGCTTCGTGTACCAATATGCAGAGCTGCATGGGAACGGGTTGGGCGTTGAACTTTTTAAGGTCGACATGCAAACAGAATCTGCCTGCGTTATCAATTGCAATGCCTGCGGGAGCTTTCAGGACTGTGTAATTACGGCGGCAACTATTTAGAATTCGTCCGAAGAAGTTATTGTCGCCACGATAACTTCCGAGCCAGTAAAACGCATTTTGCAGAGGTGTCCGGTCTAGGGCTGACATTCCTGGTCCTTTCTAATATACTTGGAGTTGTGCATGTATCACGCACGGTTGAGAGGATACCCAATGAGCATCATCGACGTCACAAATGATCCTGCTTTTTCGAATCTTCGAGTCCTGTCTGAGCAGTATCCGGGGCTGGTAGAGTTCGCCAAAGCAGCGGAGCTCTCCCCTGAGGAGTTTGAAGCTCTCCCCGCGGGAGCGTTTGCTTGGCCGGAAAAGCGGGTCTTTCCTATTCATACCAAGGAACACGCAGCAATTTCACAGGCTTACGCCAAGCACGCCGGGGAACTTCCCGCGCATGTGCAGGAAAGCCTGAAGCTGGCGTGTGACGCGCATTCCATCCCCGAGGACTTGCTGGTTCCGTCCAATACCAAGACGGCCGGCGCGGTGTATCACCTGCTCCCCGAGCTGAATCGTTTTCGAGTGGCATCGGCCGAAGACGTCTTGTACGCCGTGGATGCCTTGGAGAAGCAGGCGCACGTGCTCACGGACGAGCAGCGCACCGAGGCCTGTCATAACTTGGCGAAGGTGGCAGAGACTTTTGGGGTTACGGTGAATCCGATTCTGCAGAAGTACGCCGGCAACACGCTCACGGATACCGAAGTCCTTGCGGACTGGTTAGATGCGAGAGCGGAAGCTTCTGAATGGGTAGGAAATAAGATTGCTGCGGTGGAGTTCAAGAGCTTAGGGCAATCCTATCGGCATGTCAACAAATACTTGGGGTCGAAAGAGGACCAAGTGAAGTTGGCCCAGGCCATCGCCGAGCTCGACAAGTTGGCCGGCATCGAGAAGTACGTGGGCAAGAGCCTCCCGAACCCCATCTTGACGGTGTGGAACACGACCAAGGTGGCCGCTCAGCAGCTCGAGCTCAACGGGATGCTCTTCGACAAGAACAAGCTCGCCTCACTGCCGGCCAGTTTTTGGAACGACGCCCTCGGCCCGGACTTCGTGGAAGAGTTCGCGCCCGGGGGTGTGGTTGACCCGGCGATGCTGGAGACGGTCCTGCAGACCTTGCCGGCCGACATGAAGGCGTCTTTGGCCACGCAGCTCGCGCCCTACGCCGCATGACAGAGCTCCATGAAGGCTTCAAGACGCTCTGGGGACTGATACCCGGCATCAGCCAGGGTATGATGGCGAAGATGGCGTCTGAGCAGTCGAACAACGGCGCCCTGCAGGTACTCAAAGACCCGCAGGCGAATACGGCGGCGGGGTTGTATCTTGCGGCGCGGACGGTCTACGGGGAAGACATCCTGAAGTGGGAGCCCGAGACGGTGTGGCTGACGCTGGACAAGGATGGGGTGAATCTCCCCGACGAAGAGCGGAACAAGTTGCAGGCAGCTATCTCCCTCATCGTCCATCCCGCTTTTTACTGGGATAACCTGGTCTTCCAGCGCACCGTCCAGGCCTTGAATGGGGAACTTTTTGACCCAGAGGCGTTGCAAGAATGCACTGCTGCTCACATGGCTTGGGCTGTCTACGAAGCTGGGGTGATTAGGGGATTGGATAACGACCAGGTAACCATACCCGAGTTCGACGAGGATGTCCAGCAATATATTGCGGTATGTTTGTTTCGTGAGGGATATGTGTTCCCGCCCGAGCCCCTGGCTGATTTCGTCGCGGACAACCTGGAGGGACTCTTCCCCAAGAATTCCAATGCCACTGCCCTGAAAAAAGAAGTGGCAGACAGTTGGGAAGCCTTGGACAAGACCGTCCTCGAGAGAACCGAGTTCTTCGAGAACGAGCTTGGCGTCCAGCTTGCCCAGTTGTCTGCCTGTTACCTGTACGTGAAGAGGTGGGCTGACCAGCTCGCCGACGATCTCTCGACCGCGCGGCAGCGCTAGTTCAGTTGTTGAGGCGGATGAAACGGTCTACGGCCTCATGGGCCTTCTCCGTGTGTCGCAGGTGAGCCCGGAAGCGGTCCTTGTCCTTGACGAAGCTGTTGATGAGCCACCCACGGTAGGCAGGCTTGCCGTACCGGGTTGCGGTGGCGGTGATGTTGTCCGTGAGGAGCGCCGAGTATTCCGCAGCGCAGCTTTCGAAGAAGTGGAAGAGCGCGGGGTAGGCCTTATCGACGTCGTACTCCGAGTCGAACATGTAGTTCAGCAGGTTGTAGACGAACTCCACGAGGCGCGGCTGCTTGCCGGCGTCTTCCACCTCTTGGAACTTATGCATGAAAGTCTTGTAGTCCTGTAGAAATTCCAAGGGGCTTAGGATGACGCTATTGTCCTCGACGAATGACTGGAACTGGGTCGCGGTCGACATATTCAATGTAGCACCGAAGCGGGACAGAGCTCGGCTGCTCGTCAGGGGGATGCCGATGTGCTCGAGCGCGTAGCAGTCGAGGGAGATGGTCTGCCAGGAGGCCGGGCAGGCGAAGGGCCGGTTGTTGAGCTTGTTCTGCTCGTCGTAGAGCATGGTCGGTGACGTTCCGATGAACGACCGGACAGCCTCGTGACAGGACATCCCGAGGTTGTGTTGGTCAGCTTTTTCATAGTGGTTCTCGTACATGGCACGGACCTCGGGGGATTGCACGACGGGGGACATGCGGTCGCTGTAGTGGAACTCACGAGTACGCGCATGCTGCAGCCACTCTTCAGTGGAGTAGATGGCGTACACGAACTTCAAACGCCGACGCAGTGCCGCGTTGTTTTCGATCTGCTGAACGGAGTAGGCCCCGGTGGCGGGATTCATGAGTGCGATTACGAGGCAGTCTTTTGGGAGCTCGTAGTCGTAGATGCGGCGGTCCTCGATGATGGAGAAGAACATGGAGATGGCGTGCTGTTGGCCCATGTTTATCTCGTCAAAAAGAACGATGCTCCGCTCGCCTGCTTTCGGGAAAACGGTGGGCAACTTGATCTTAAAAAATCCCTCCTCGACGTCCCTTACGGATGGAACGCCTGCTCCGAGTAGTCCAAATTGAGCAGTACGGATATCACATACGCGGGCTTCGAGCTCGCGTGCGGCTTGGTGCACGGATTGAGATTTTCCCAGCCCTGCTTCTCCGACGATGCAATATACACCACGATACAAGCGGTTTTCGAAGCTCATTTTGAGTTCGCTTTTTATCTCCCCGATGGTCATCCGAGGGATATTGTAGAGGTCCGCATACTCTACATTTGTGGATTCACTATTGTTTTTCGCCACTTGTCTGTTATCCTTTCTTTAGATGAAATCTGTTTCCGCCACCATTAGCGAAGTCTGTGAGGCCTGGTTATATCTAAACGGTAAACCTTTTCGTCTCGATATGTGGCCAGCGCATCGGGCCTTTTACGATGGGCGCTGGCGCAGAACGTTGTTGAAAACTAGCCGGCAGGTCGCGAAGTCCACGACCCTGGCAAATTTCGGCATAGCTGAATGCTCTCTTATACCACATTTTTCCGTAATGTTTGTAACGCCTTCGAAAGAACAGACCATGCGTTTTTCGAATTCGCGCGTTACAAAAGTTATGCGGTACTCCCCCATCATCCATAAAAAGTTTTTGAGTCCCGAGCTTTCCGACCGCGTGTTGCACAAGCAGTTCACGAACGGGTCTGAGATGGCGTTTGCTTATGCACTTGACGACGCTGACCGTATCCGCGGTTTATCTACCGACCGAAACGTTTACGATGAGGTCCAGGACCTTCTTTATAACCCGGTAATTACAGTCGGTAACGAATGTTTGGCGCGTTCGCAATACGCTTATGAGACCTATGCGGGGACGCCGAAGACGATGGAGAACACCATTCAGTATCTCTGGGAAATGAGTACCCAGACTGAATGGGTAATGAAATGCAATAGTTGTAAGAAGTATCAGTACGCAGATTCAGAAAAATCGATTGGCTTGAAAGGCATGATTTGTCTGAAGTGCGGGTCTTATTTGAATCCATTTGAGGGACAGTGGCTTGATACAGCCGAACCCTTAGCAGAGAAGTCCTTAATTGAAGAGGAAGATCGCATAAAAGGTTTTCACATCTGTCAACCTTCGATGCCAGATTGTAACCCTGTGGCGGTAGAGAAGGCGGGGTATAACCAGGACCATGTTCGTTTCGCTACGAAGCAGTGGAAAGACATTCTTTATAAACGTGAAAATCTTCCAGCGACGACATTTCGAAATGAGGTATTAGGTGTTTCGGACTCGCTCGGCGCGAGAATGATTGCGAAAGACGAGCTTGAGGGACTTTGTACGGGGCTCCCACTCTCAGCTGTCCCAAACGCTATGAATATGAATGGTATTGCAATAACTGTTGCGGGAATAGACTGGTCGGGAGGTGGGACGTCTGGCGTGTCGCGTACTGTGTTATGGATATGGGGAGAACATAAAGCGAGCGGAATTCTTCGCTGTCTTTTTTATCGTATTTATCCTGGTATTAACCCTGTAAATTCAGTCGAAGAGATTATCCAAGTCTGTAATTATTATCGGGTGGCTTACGCCGTGGGTGATGCGGGAGAAGGAAGCCTCCCGAATGACGTCTTGCGAAATGCGTTGGGTGCCAACCGTATGACGCAGGTGCAATACGGAGCGTATGCCAAGGCTTTGAATTGGAACGGGCAAGACCGTTATCTACTAGACCGCACGACAATGATCGATAACTATGTGATGTTGCTTAAGAAAAAGTTGGTACAGTTTGGGCCTAGGGAGGAGATGTCCATTGCACTTGCGGACATCTTAAATGAATACGAAGAGGTGACGATGTTGGGTAGGAAGGTGTGGAGGCACTCGCCACAGAAACCGGACGACTGCCTCCACGCGGGACTCTTTGGCTGGCTGGCTTTTAAGATCATCATGAATGATCTTAAATTTTGGAAGGATTGAGAATTGAGCGTTAGGCCGCGGATTGTTCTGCAGCACCTTCTGCAGCTAGGGCATTTCTGATTTCCAGGTCCAGATAATCGTCATCGTCGTTGTCGCTCTTGGCGAGCTCGGGGTGGTCCGATAGGAAGGTGTTCACGGGCATCAAATCGCCGTAGGTATTGCCCACTTCGACGTCCCATGAGAAGGGGACAGGGAGCCAGGGGAATTTCTGTGCGACCTGTTTCACACCGTAGTCCTGGATGAAGGCGGGCATTTGGTGCACGTACTTCTTCGGGATTTGGAACACAAGCGAGTCGTGTACCGTGTTGAGCATGTTCCCGCCGAAGTCGTTGCTGATGACGGGGTCGGTGGCGCAGAGGACGTCGAGCACCATCTCGGCGCTGGTGTTTTGGATCTTGAAATTGACCGCTTGGCGTTCTGCGCGCCCGCGCATGATGCTGGGGAGATTCTTCAGACTGAGGTGACGTCGTCGACCGAGGAACGTCTCTACGATACCGAGGTGGGTGACTTGGTCTTTGGTCGCTCGGATGTAACCCTTGATGGATGGGAACATATCGAAGAGGGACTTGATGATGGCCTGGGCCTGGTTATCGGGGATGCCTACGATGCCTGCAATCTTCTTCGGAGCGGCGCCATACAGGATGCCGAACACGACTCGCTTGATGTTCTTTCGGAGGGCATCGAGTTGCTCTCCATAAACCTTGTCTGTCTTCTTGATGGAGTCCCGTGCCTCGAAGTCGGCATAGTTCCAGGCGTGTTTCATGTCGACGCCGATGGTCTCGAGGACCCCACTCCTTTGTCCGGGGGCGATGTCCTTGAGGAGATTGTCCACGTTGTAGACGGTGGAGGCGAAGAAGCTGTGCGGGTCCATGCCGTCGTTAAGCGCGGCTATGAGCGCTTTGTCATGGCTATACGCGGCGTATACGCGGACCTCGGCGGCCTTGGCGTCGGCGTTGACGAGGATGAGGTCGGGGTGGGTGGATATAAATACACGTTTGATGTTGTATTGGTGGGGTGGTTTCCCTATTTTCTTAGGGATATTCTGCATGTTCTCTTCACTAGAAGAGTTGTGGTTAACGAAGCCGTGCGCGACGTAGGAATGGTCCTCTTCTACTTGGATATCCCAGACATCCATTACTCCGATGGGTTCAATGTTGGTGATGTGTCCAATGCTGAACGTATTGCCTCTACGACGTTTAATAGATTTTTTTCTATTTCTCGAGTGGAGAAATTGAGAGTCGTGTACCCGTGTCCTTCGGTGTATTGCTTCTTCAGTACATCCCGTTTTTGGGTCTCCATCTGCTTGTGAAAGTCTCCGTCTATCTCCACGAGTAGCTTCTTCCCGGGGAACCCAAAGTCCGCCAAATAGTTCTGGAATAACAAAACTTGACGTACGTGCGGTATGTTGTTGTCGAGCAGAGCTTTGGATAGGAGCATTTCGGATCGATTCGAGCTCCAACAGATGTGACTTTTTTGCAATTTTTTGCGGGCTAGAAATCCGGCGTATGCTCGGGATTGTTCTTTGATAAACCAGGTTAGTTCTATTACTTGAAGATGTGCTTCGTAGAGGAGTTGAAAATAGCGTTGAGGGTCCTCGTAGTAATGGATTGCAGCTTTGGCTATGCCCGGAGCATATTGGTCTAGCGTTAGTAGGATATCCATGTCGGAATTCATTAATCGATATGGGAGTTTTCCCGTGCGACTTACCTCGTAATGCCGCATACTTTGGCGTACGAACCAGGCACTCACACCTAATTCTTTGCCTATCATTTTCCAACTGTAGCCTTGTTCTAAATAAGGAATCAGGGTTTCCAACGGTATTAATACACCGGGGGAATCTTTCTTCCCGTGCAAATTTCCTTTTAGAGCATGAGAATAGTGGAAATGTTTTCGCTCCTTTATTTCGTCGGGGTATTTGGATTTGTAAAATCGAACTGAATTGCTCAGTATTTTGTAGGATATTCCGCGTTGTTTGAACTCGTTGGACGTGAGTTTTTGCTGTAGATAAAGGTCGACGAAGGACTCTTCGGCCATAACTGAACCTGTCGGGGTGCGGAGTAGTACTATGTCTGTCGGTAATGATTTCATCTTTCTGATTGAGCTCGCGGAGATGTCGGAACCCTCCGGGAGTATTGAATCGATGTTCTTGGGTGGTTTCGATGAAACTTCCGTCGTCTTTAGTGACACGGTACATGGCCTCCTTTCCTTTGTAATAGACTCCAAGAATGCGGCGTAACCTATTTTTATGCGTACGAATGTACACGTTAGGATGCGCCGATAGGTTTAGGTCGCAGATACGTACTTTTCCAATAGTAGTTTTCAGCCAAGTGTTTTTGGACACACATAACCGATTCGTCGCAGTTCCGTGCTGATGGAAGTTCGAATGCATCCTCCCATCTTCCCGGCTGAGCACCTCGATGTTCTCGATGAAGGTCGACCTGGCCTTGCTGATGCCGCGGAACTCGAGGAGGGCAGTACTGAGCGCACACTTGTGCGTGGTCGCGAGGAACTTGAGGAACTTGGCGTCGGTGGAGATGGCCCCCTTCTCGGTCTTTGGGGGCTCAATCTTCCCAGCGTAGCAGACGAGCGCCCCGGTCCCAGGCTGGAGGTACCCGGTCGAGAAGAGGGCCTTGGCGACGTGCTGGGTGCTGGCGGGGTTGAAGTCGGCGAAGCCCACGGGCAGCATGTCAGAGAAGATGGCGGACGAGCTCGCGAGGTAGCTGTCCATGGCGATCTGCAATTGGAGAATGTACTCGCGGTCCACAGCCATTCCATGGAGTTCCATCTTCGCGAGGACGCGGGTTGTCGGAATGATGCGGGCAGACATGTTGTACTGCGGAGGATTGGGGATGGGACAAAGAGTTTCCCCTATGTTCCGCGAGTTAGCAGAAGTACTGCCTAGGAATTCGAGGCGTTTCTTTTCGAGTTTACGTGATTCGTTGGTGAGTTCTTTACGCTGCTGGGCTGCGATACGGAGCGTGACGTCGGTATCGAAGGCCGCGTATTGAAGAAGGTCGCGGAGAGGGATGGCTTGAAATCCGTCATCCTCCGCGAGTTTCTTCTCGAGGCGAGATAACTTAGGTCCTTCTGCTTTAACCTTCTTTTTACGCTTGGGTTTGACCCGTTTTAAAAGAAGTTTTTCTTCATCTTCTTCGGTGACAGGTGCTGGGACGAGGGAATCGTTATCCATGCGCTTGGCATAAATCTCTTTGAGTTCGTCCTCGTAGGCCGCGAATTCAGGTAGGCGCAAGCGTGTAATGCTTTTCAATCCGTAGAATCCTTTTTTATCCTCCTCTATCAAATGTTCGCCCAGCATCACGTCCCAGGAGAGTCGTCTTATCTTAAATCCTTTTCGCTCTAAAACCTTGAGGTCGTATTTAGCATTCGCAAATACTTTGTATCTAGAACTGCTAAATAGACGCTCGAGATGAGGCCGAGCATCTTCGAGTTTTAAAACCGATTCAGGGTGTTCAAGTTGGATAGCAGCAGAACGTCCTGTGCCCCAGCTGACGGATACCATGAGTAGCTTTAGTTTCGACCTGTGGGGGTAGAGTGAATTTGTTTCAGTGTCGATTGATATCGGAGTTTTATCGGTAGTTTCTCGTAGGATATCGGTGACGAGGGTGTCGAGTTCCTGCACTGTTTTAGGGTAACGGTACTTTTCGGATAGGCGCGCTAGGATGGTGCGTTGGTCCTCTAAGGTTCCCTCCATATTCTTTTTAACCATTTCGAGGAAGACTTCGACTTGACGTGTTAGAATTTCAGAGTAACCCGCCTTTGTCACGAGTTGACGTTTTGATAGGGAGACGAATACGAAGGCACGTCTACCTTCGATAGTCGTTTCAATTGTTTTCCCGATGACCTCCATGTATTTTTTGAATTGGATTCCAAGAGCTTTTAACCCGGTCGCACCCATAACAAATATGCATATGGGTTTTTCGGGTACACTACACTCGAGAATTTCCGCGATGAGATTTGGAGCACATGCATTTATCTCTTTGGCGCTGGGTTTTTCAGCCTGACATCGAACGGCATAGGTAAAATGCCCCACGGGGTTGTTGTACTTTTTGTCTAGTGTCTCAAAGGTCAGGCGAGCAGACCGTTCGATGTCCTTAATCCAACCCGAATGATTTCCACTTGAGGCAAGAGTGAGTATGTAGGGGGATTCTCCCACGCATATGTAATTAGCTGTTTGGGGTCCGCTCCCATGACTTACTGCAAAATGATTTTTTTGGTAGCTTGGACACGTGGGACAGTTTGGAAAGTTCCAGGCGCCGGCCATCTTGCAGGTGTAACAATCCGCGATAGGGCCTGCGACATTAGGGGAGTCATTAGAAGTCAGCATCGATTGTGTCCTCCGTGACCTCATCCTCCTGCATTTCTTCTGCTTCTTCTTTTTTCTTTTCTTTTCCCTTATCTGCTAAAGAAGCGCTCTTAATGTTTGCGTCGTGGGCATCCAACCAGTATCTCCCGTTAAATACCATGACGTTGTCGATGCTCACGCCTATTCCCATAGACATAGAAGCACGACTGAGGATACCGGATTCTTTAATCGCTTCATCGGTTAGTGCCGCGGGATGTCGTCCGAGCGTATTACGTAAATTCAAAGCACTTGTGGCGTTAGTGTTTCGCTCGTGACTAGGTAGGAGGTGCGTTATAACTTGTTCGATATTGAAAAGCATTAATTGTTTTAGTTCGTCATAGAATACCCCTACACCTGTATCGTTGAGTTCTTGGCGCCATGAGCGGTTGGCTATTATGCGCGCTAAGCTTTGGCACTGCGCAGTTTCTTTGAAATCCGATAGGCGGATTACGCTGTGGTGGAGTATCTTGGTGAGATACGTATCGGCATCGCTACTTTGGGTCGTGCGCCGGATTAACGACTCATTATTTTTTACGTACTCTTTAAAGAAGGACATATAGTCAATGCCAATCGTTTCAAGCACGGCGAAGACGGGGAAAAATGCGGACATGAATCGGAATTCAACTGATGATTCTAATTGGTCTTTAATTTTGTCGTAGCTCGATCTGAATGCAGTGTAATGTTCACGTACTTTAGGAATATGTGAATACATACCAAAGTTGACAGCTAAGCGTAAATCATACAGTTCTTGGGGGGAAAAGACTCGATGAATCGAAGAGTTTGGGTCGGAATATCCTATACGTTTGACCATGTTAATACTGATGATACGATTTAGGTCTTGGGGTTTGTCTGTCCCTGTTATACTTCCGAATATCACGGGGACATTAATGCAGCGTGTTATAGTCCCTTCTCCATTCCTATTCATGGTTGTTCGGGAGCTATTTCCAGAAGTAGCTCCACGTAACATTTCTAGAAATTGGTCAGTCGCCTGTTTATTTTTGACGGTATCTGATTCAAGTTCGTCTACGCAGTACAGGATAGCACAATCCTCAGCATCAAACGCTAGGGCTGGAACGGTTATATGCTGAACATAACGTGACGCATACAGGAGTTGAATACTCAAATTGCTCGAATCTTTTTCTACCTCGCTGAAAACAGACTGTAGGGTGGTTTTTCCAGACCCTGTTTCCCCTGTAAAGTGCACGACGACTTGCCGGTCGAAGCAGGACATAATAGGAAAGGTCAAAATCAGGGCCGCTAGTAGTTGGCAGTTTAGGTCTTGCTGGGCAAAGATAAACCCGGTGTCGAAATAGCGGCACAGATCATGATATACCTTTTTCATATCGTACTGCTGCGCTTTTCTAAGTACGTCTGGAGTAAGAGGTTCTAGTCGGTTGAACCATTTGCGATTTATGACGGCGTCATCTTTGTAAGTATCGACGAGAATATTTCCAATACGGGGAGAAGGGAGGAGGTTATAAGAGATATCGTTGTCGGTACGTATTATGTCGTAGGCGTCTGTTCCGTGAACTAAAATTTCTTTTGAATCTAGGTGGTGATATCCATTTCGTATGTTCTTGAGGTTGCTCATACTGGGAGCATCGGGGACTAGTTGTAATACGGCCTCGCGCAGGATATATCTCAATTCTTTATCGATACGACTGAGCGAGTTATCGGGGATGACGATACATGAAGGTAGGCCTACTTCTTTTTCTAAAAAGGTTATAATAGTTCCTGTGATACTTGCGATTTCCTGGATGATGCTGCGTTCGCTGTCCAATTTAACTCGTGCGAATTGTTTTTGACGCTTGTTATAAAGGACTAGTGTAGCACCCTCGCTTGAACTTCGGTCTACGCCAATTACCGTGAAGAGTGACCTTAAAACTTCTGCAACGCGGTCGATATACGTTTTTATGTTGGAATCGTTCGATATGATTCCATTCTTAATAGGATTGGGTCGTAGGATTGGGTACAGATTGCAGAGAGCTTGGACATACGCTTCTATGTCTTCTTTTCGATGTAGCGTACGCCCTACAGAAATCGCGGTAGAGGTCATGGTAGTGACATCATCCGCCGTGTATTCCTGGAGTTGTAGTATGGCCGCATCAACTAACCAACTCCAAGCCGGTTTATAACTATCTTTGTCTAGTATCGTGGAAGAAATAAATTGAGGACTGAGTGCGGGGAGGACATAAGCATTATCCAAGTCTTCTGCCGGAGCCAGTTTTTCCCAGGCGGCATCTGTGAAGATGACGACGCCACACTCGGGGGCGGTGATGGTGTTTATCCACTGCGCCAGAACATTCGCGCTTGAGTTCGAGTTACCTTTCGAAGGAGCATCCCCTATGAGATACAGATACTTGACGTCGTTCAGCTGTATTACTGAATCGAAGGCAGCTAAGGAGCTCGTTCCTCCGGCACTCACGACGGCACATTCGACCACGCCTGTTTGAAGGCATTGTACCATGGGCTGTAGCGCGTCGAATTCACCCTCTACAACGACGTAAGACTTTATTTTTTGGGTCGAGTTATTCCGTAGGAATTCTCGGTAGGGTCCGAAATTCAATCCGAAAAAACCCATTCCAGGCTCGAAATTATCCTGGAGGAGCGTGATGCGTTTGTTTGCTCCTACAGCATTTGGAAGCCGTATGCGAAATGCGGCGATGTGTTCTTCTGCCGTACAGAGGGGAAACACGACGCCACCTGTCGCGCTGTTGGACACACCCTTGTTCACGTCTTTATTTAAGAATTCCGATATAGTTTGTATTAATGCTAAAGCGTTATCGTGTTTGGTTTTACGGTTAGGACTTTCAAGAAGTTGTTTCGCTAAATTAGGGATAGCAGAAATAGGAGGGACTATCCCGATAGGAAGGTCAGGTAGAATATTCAAAGGCAATTTGCGTACGGACACGAGCCAATGAATTGTTTGCGTAGCATAGTCAAAATCTAAAAGGCCTATGCCGTCTTTTCCTGCGGTAATAGGGATTACGTTAGAAGGAAAAGGTGGAGGAGGAACGCTATCCGTCGTCGTATCCCCGGGGTAGTCGGGGTCATCTTTTAATTTCGAGACATCGCCCTCAGCGCCATCGTCGCTATATAAATCTTCCTCTATTTTGTTACGAGGATTTGCCGCTATTGCTAATCCCTTAGCATACGCTTGCGCGGCCAATATGAGTTGTTGATGGCAGACTTCATAAAATAATTCTTTAGATTCCTGGGTGAGTAACTGCTGTTCGCTCTGCGTAATGTAAGTGCTGTTCTTAAGAAATTGTACCCCTGGATAACTACTAGAAATATAGATGAGGGTTTCCGTGTAAGTTGTCTTGCATATATTAGAAATGAGTTCGATAGGATCGATAGGGTGGTATCCGCAACCAAAACAATGTCCGTGTTTTTTCTTAGGATAAATATGAAAAGAAGGTGAAGTATCTGCGTGGTCAGGATGCGGACAAAGGCTAACGATGTCATCTTCACGGTTCTTACGGAGGCCTAACGACCCACTATTTTGGAGGTTAAGCCAATTCTCAACTGTGATACCTTCCCAAACTCGGTCTATTAAGGATTTGTCAAATTTAACAATTTCCGCTGCCTTGTTCGTCTTGGCCATCTAGGTCTCCTGTCACATGGACCGCTAGTGGACAACGTGATTTGAAATCACACCACCCACAGAGCTTACTAGGTTTGCCTTGGTCGAGGTTTTCAGCGGCGTCTTTCGTGGTTTTGTTGAGGTGTTCTATCACCTGGTCAATCCACGGGAGAACGCTATCAACCTCTATCGGTTTACCCACGTCGGTGTATTCATCTTGCACCCAATGAATCGCCGGGATTACATGAGTAATTTGAGGATAATTTGCTTTGGTGAGGAGTGTGTAAGATAAGAATTGCCACTTATAGTACTCAAGTCCGCGGTTTTTACCTGTCTTGTGGTCAATGATCATGATGTGGGGCTTTTTGTTAAAAAGAATAGCGACATCGATAACTCCTCGCAGTAGTCCGGAGTTATCAAAAAACTGAAGAGGACGTCCGTTAAAAGTCGTCGCTACTTTCCTCTCGATAAGAATCTCAGCACCGCCCATTTTTTCGATGAAATTAGTGGTACGTTTCATGAAAGTAGCAACCGCAGGCATTGCGAGTTCTACTTTCTCACGTTCTAAAGTCAGGAGTTTGGTCTTGGGGTCAGACATCGCTTCACTTTTAGCGGCATCGAGCGAGTACCCCGATAAGCAGAGCTCCAGAATTTTGTGAACCACAATTCCCACTTGAGCTTCTTCCCCCAGACGTCCTTTAGTCATTTTATTTACGTACGTATGCTTAAACTTGAGAGGACACTGTTGGGCAGTATCCGCTTTGCTAGCAGACCAAGGGGCGTACTTTTTCACAAATGGGGTAGCTTCTACAGACATGCTGAAATTCCTCTCGAGAAAAAAAGACGGCTGAAGCGTAGTACCCCCTTGTTGGGATACCGCGCTCCAGCCGTCCGACTCTTAACCGTGCATCTCCGTTGACGCGTTATGCATCTTCGTTGATGGCTCCGTACCCAAATGCTGCGTCAGTTGCAGGTGTCACTAACGCCGGTATCCCGGCCGTTTCACCTGCTTTTACAGTGGGGTCTTCTTCAGGCACATTTGCATAACTACGAGCGATGGCGGGGAAGACATAGTCACGCCCTGCGGCGCAGTAGAGAGCGTCACAGATAGGCGACAGGGCCGGAGGAACTAGCCCCTCGGGACCAGGGATGGCCCCAACCACGTAGATAAACCAACGTGCCTTCTTGTTGGTCTCACTGGTTTGAACAAGCGTCTTCATGGAGTACCAGCGATACCAGAGTTGCGGGGTTCTTCCGGCAAATTTCAGGAGTTGGCGTCCTGCTCCTTCGGACGTATTCTTGAAACGCACGAGAACGAGTTCACGTCCATCTTGTGCCAGCATAAACGCGTTTACATAGTTACGGCAGTACATGTCCGACTTTTCTTCGTCTTCTGCCTTTTTACGCCACGGTAGGTATGTGCATTTTTGACATTCACCGAAATGTGACCCAATTTTACGGTCATTGGAATAACACATCACCTTAGGCATCGCATCGTCATCGGGGGCTTTCTTTTCCGCCAATTCACGCCCCTCCCAAATAAAGATAGGAGTACCGATGAATTCTTTTCCAACCTTTTCACCTGAACTGTAATACATCTCCCCCGGGATTAAATCGACAGGGCGATTTGGGTCATTTCCGGTTCCGTGGAATAAGCGGAGGTCCGTGTGAAACGCCTGTATTTTTTCACTAACGATTCCTTTACGTTCGGGGTTAAGCCGTTTTAAGACATCGTAAAGTGCTTCTTTTTGTGGGATTTCATCAGAAAGCGCGTCGACGAGCTCGAATAGGGCATCGGGCTCTTTATAATCGCGCGCAACGCTTAAGATACGTTGGCCGTATTCGCGTACGAAGTTCTCATAATCTTTGTATTTTTCGAGGGCGGCCACTTCTGATTTCACGATGTTACTCATTTTTGACGTGCACCTTTCTCTGTTTCGAGGGACAGGAATCCTACCACTGGGATGTTGCCCTATGCAAGCATTCTGTGGTCTAATAAAAATAAACAGGAGGTAATTGATGAGCGAAAGTTATAGTGATCGAACATTCCAAGCATACTATAACGATGTAGGAAAACATGCGGTAATATCCGCCGAAGAAGAACGCCTATATCTAACGCGATATAAAACATGTCCGCAATGTAATAGAAGCCTTCCGAAACTAGTACGACAAGCCTTTTGCCCTACTTGCAAAAAACCAATCACCGAACATGTCCAACCGGGGCGCCCTATTGTGTGTACGAAGTGTACGACACGTTTTGATTCGTTTAAACCTCCTTCGTATTGTCCATGGTGTGGAGCTTCTAGGGATTTAGTATCACGCGAAAAACTCTTACAAGCGAACCTCCGTTTTGTTGTGAAGATTGCTAAAAAATTCGCTAAGTCCACCTCCTCCATTCAACGTTTAATTTCTGCAGGAAATGTCGGTCTTGTCTTAGCTATTGACAAATATGAGTTCAAGCATAACACACGTTTTTTAACGTATGCCGCTTGGTGGATTCGAAAAGAAATATGGGATGAATTGCATAAATCGAGTCTCGTACATATCCCTTTGCATCGACAGCGAGATAAACAATCATTGCCAGAGTACGACAGTTTTGAAGTGATGGTGGAGCAAGACCTAGCATACCATTCCCTTATACCACTAGAAAACACTCCTTCTCAAGCGCTGGTAACGAATGATGACGACATTGTTGAAACCAAGGCGATAGATGCAGATAGTGCGGCGCTATTACGTAGGGTAGTAGATAGTTTAGACCTCCGTCCCCGGGACAAATTTATTATTCTCCAACATTATGATGTCGCAGAAGAGACCCGAAGGACGGAGGAGAAAACGTTGATGCAGATTGCTTCCGCGGCAGGAATTACATCCGAACGCGTGAGACAAATTAGGGATGGGGTTTTAATGAGATTGAAGACGAAACTGCAGAAGTCTTGCGCGATCTCGGAATTTTCCGAGCTCTATTAGTCGATTTGCGCGAGACCCGCGGCCGCTTGAACTCCTTGCATGAAGTAATCGTATTTACCACGAATGTTTGCGTTGCGCGCGTTGTTTTTCTTTTCCTGATACGTATTCAAGACCGAGCCGATTTGCTTTGCGGATAACGGCTTGATCTGCTTCAGGTAAGAAG